>OJEO01000034.1_pt1 | contig 93594 bp, 75 predicted proteins | sample 1593621 | NCBI WGS metagenome assembly OJEO01 (sample SAMN05416875, study PRJEB24817) | seawater metagenome | isolation source: Sea water | place: Canada:Atlantic | collected 2013-11
AAGTTCGATGATTAAAAAGAACCGGCCTCATGGAAACATGAGAGCCGGTTTTTTTGTGTCTGCGATTAATGAAAAGGCGAAAATATACAGGGAGCAAATTCTTACTTCTTTTCTATGTATAGGAAACGAAAGCACTTTGCACTTTGTAAGGTATTGTAACTTAAATGGCACTAATCGCTAGAATTACTACGTTTTTTAAGTAGAATACAATTTTTTTTGATCAGATCATGACAAAAAATAGAATTCGTTAAGCCAAAATGGAAAATAAATATGGTTGATCAAATATCGCGTCGCTCATTTGTTAATAAGCGTGGAGCATGGGCAGTCTTTTTACTAATGACGATGTTGCTATTGATATCGGCTAGTGGCGTTCAGTATTTATCCTTTACAACAGACTTTCGCAGTTATTTCAGTGCTGAAAACCCTCAATTACGTGCTTTTGAAAAACTAGAGGCCGACTTTAACAAGCAAGATACACTCGTTTTTCTTGTGGAGATGGATGATGAAGTTAGCTCTGTTCTAAATCCTCGAGGATTAAATTTTTTAAAAGAGTTAACACACAATGCTTGGCAAATACCTTATGCAAGGCGAGTTGACTCATTAATAAACTATCAGCGAATCGAATCGACAGAAGACGAGCTCATCGTCGAAGACCTTGTTGGTTCCGATATCGAAATCACGAAAAGAAATATTTCTCAGTTATCTGAGTATGTTCAACAGCAGCCTCGATTATTAAATAACCTTATTAGTGCTGATGAATCATTAACACTCGTTGTGGTGAGTTTGATCTTACCTGACGATGATGAGCAAGCGACAAAAAGGCTAGTGGCTGATGCTAGGTTGCGTTTAAGTGAAATTCCTCAAGAAGGGATGAGTGTTAAATTATTTGGTAGCGCCATTATTAACTTGGCTTTGGCTGAGGCTGTTGAAAGAGATATGGCACTCTTGATTCCGCTAAGTTATTTATTAATTTTCTGCGCGATCTTTTTTTTATCGCGTTCATTAGCGGGTACGTTAATAGCGCTTTCGATGACACTTTTGAGTGTTATTAGTGTGTTTGGTTTATTTGGCTTGATGGGCAAGCAGCTTACTCCGGTTGTAGGTGCTGTTCCTTCAATGATTATGATTATTGTTATTGCCGATTGCATGCATGTATTGGTGTCGTTTCAACATTATTTAAAACGAGGCTATGAAAAATCAGCCGCTATCACTGAAGCTGTCCGTATTAATATTAAACCGGTATTGATTACTTCAATCACTACCGCGCTTGGGCTACTGTGCTTGAATTTTTCCGAATCACCTCCTTATCGTGATCTCGGAAACTTAGTCGCGATGGCAGCCATCATTGCAGGTATTTTAGCGCTGACTTGGTTTCCTGCTTGTTTGTTTATTTTTTCTAGTTCAAAAATACCGAAAAACAATGAGCATAAAATTCTAGATAAATTCTTTCATCAAATATTTACATGGATAGTTCACCAACCTCAAAAAATTGTTGTTGCTTCCATTTTTTCCATAATCATCGCTTTTGTTGGCATTATGCAATTGGAATTTAATGAACAGTGGCATCAATATTACGATGAAACTTATGACGTACGTAAAGCGCTGGATACTCAAGACGATAAATTGTATGGCGTGAACTTCATTCAGTATTCTGTTGCCAGTGGCGAAGCCGAAGGGATTTACAGTGTTAGTTATCAAAAACAGTTAGATGCATTGACTCATTGGATTGGTGAGCAAGAGAATGTTGGTTACGTTGATGCTTTATCTTTACAAGTTAAAGAACTCAATCAGAAGTTACAAGCGAACAATGCACAAATGTTTAAAATACCCGATTCGAGGGAAGTGATTGCTCAATCTTTGCTAGCTTATGAAATGTCATTGCCTTTAGGAATGGGAATGGAGCAGTACGTTAATATCGACCGTTCATCGACACGACTAACAGTATATTTACACAAATCATCATCTAAGCAGCTCATTGCATTAGATGAAAAAATACTGTCTCAAGCTAAGGCTCATTACCCAATGTTGAACTTAGAGTCGGGAACAGGTCTTGATATGGTTTTTGCAAAAATATCTGATAGTAATTCGCTTAGCTTATTAAAAGGCACCGGTTTCGCGTTGTTGTTAATATCAATAATATTAATTTTAGTGCTTAAATCGATACGCTTGGGATTGATTAGTATTATCCCAAATATCATGCCTGTAATTCTGGCTTATGGAGTATGGGGATTTATTTCAGGGCGAATTGACTTAGGCTTAAGCATCGTAGCTTGTATGAGTCTTGGATTGGTTGTTGATGATACAGTGCACTTTTTATCAAAGTACAAATTAGCGCGACAGCAGAATAAAACGACAGAGCAAGCTATTCAATATGCTTTTAGCACAGTGGGAATCGCGATGGTCATAACAACATTTGTATTAGCCGTTGGGTTTTCACTACTAGCATTATCTTCCTTTTCTCCTACATCTGGGATGGGAGCACTACTGACACTAACCGCTGTGTTTGCATTAATTATTGATTTCCTATTTCTTCCCATCTTATTGATTACTTTCGATAAGAAGTGATGTTGAAAAATACCAATTTAAAATTACTATAAGTGCTAGCTAAAGTGGTTTGCACCGACTAACTGTTTAAACAAGGGCTTAAAATGACATCTCAGTCAGTGACACTAAATGATTCAGTAACGAAACGGATTGTTGCTTGGATGAATGAACGCTTTCCTTTTGCGAATGCATTACTTTTCTTTATTCTATATTTAACCAGCGCTGCGGTTGCGCGTACTGCGTTAGATCAAGAAATAAAAATATCACTTATCGATCTTTTAAATTGTTTCATAGTTTGGGGATTATTTTTAGTCATCAGAATTTTCGATGAGCATAAAGATTATGAGCTTGATGTTCTTAATCATCCTCAGCGTGTATTGCAAAGCGGATTGATTACGCTTAAACATCTTAAAATTCTAGCCGGTATTTCTATTGTTGGTCAAATGGCCTTCTCATTTTACCTAGATGGTTTTACGTTAGGCAGCGCCATGATTAGTTGGTTAATCATGTTTGGATACTTGTGCTTAATGGGAGTTGAATTCTTCTGTGGAGAGTGGCTGGAGAAGAGGTTAACACTGTATGCATTCACGCACATGATGATTATGCCATTAATCGTTTTTTGGTTGGCAAATATTGCAGTGCCGGGTGCTGATATTACCAGCGTTTTAACACCATCTCTCTACATTATGATGTTACTGGCATTTGTTAGTGGATTTTGCTTTGAAATAGCGCGTAAGACCCGAGGTCCTGAAGAGGAGCGTGAAACAGTAGATTCTTATTCTAAAATATTTGGTACAAAAGGGTCTGCTTATGTTGTTTTTGGTCTGATTACAGGAATGTTATTGAGCCAAGTTTTGTTGTTATGTTTTTTAAATATTAAATATGTTTTTGTCTATTGTATCGTACTTTTTATTACTTATATTTTAGCAGGAAAACAGGTATTTTCTTTTATTAAAGCTCCTTCTTTAAAAGGCCGTGAAAAAAACGAAGCGGCTATTGCTATTAACATGTTAGTAGGTTATCTCGTGATTATTATTGCAGTTTTAGTAAATAATGGCATTGCATGGAGCATTATATAATGACATCAATTACTAAAAATAACTCAACACAGCAATTAATTACCCCTACTCGTCATTTGTTTTCGACAGAGCATGACGCTAAGGTTGAAGTGCGACATGAAGATAATGTTTGGCAAGCTGAAGCAGTCGATGTTTCAAAAAATCACCTATCAATATTTTGTGAACATTGTTCACCTTTAGAAGCTGATAAAAAAATCGACATGGTTCAAGTAAGTATATTCGGTCAAATTTTTGAATTTACTCAGCTAACCTTGATAAAACGCGAGACTGCTCAAGGGCGTAAAATTCGTTTGGTTTTGCGAAATGATAAAGACGAAGAAACCAGCCGTTTATTATGGCAGTTAAGCTATGTCTTACGCCAAAATGGTAAAGCGACAGCACAAATAAAGTACGATGAATTTACATTACCTAAAGTGCCTGCTCGGGGTTTATATACCGAAGATGCACGTTTAGAGCGATTGCAGTATGTTCGTGATAATACCGACGCGAAGTTCGAGCGTGTTGCAGAAACGACACTTGAAGCCAAAGCATTAGTTAGCAATATTGAAGCCTTTGTCGGCTCGGTAGAAATCCCTGTTGGTATTGCTGGACCTTTACATATAAAAGGAGGGCATGCCGAAGGGTTATTTTATGCACCAATGGCGACGACAGAAGGAGCATTATTAGCTTCTGCTACCCGCGGTGCTACAGCACTGTCTCGTTCAGGTGGTGTAAATGTAAGAGTTATTGGGCAGCGTATGTTACGTGTGCCTGTGTTTGTATTGTCTGATTTAAACTCGGCTTTATTCTTTGCCGAATGGGTAAAAGATCATTATTCCGAAATTGCTGAACAAACGCGAAAATATTCCAATTATGCCAATTTAGTCGAAGTGAATACTGAATTAATGGGCCGAACGGTTCACGTTCAATTTGCTTATGAAACAGGAGACGCAGCGGGTCAAAATATGACCACAACCTGTACTTGGCAAGCATGCCAATGGATTATTGCTCAGATGCAGCAGTTTTCCGGTATTGAATTTGAAAACTTCATGATTGAAGCAAATTTATCGAATGATAAAAAAGTAACGTACAACTCCTTCTTGAAAGGTCGTGGTGTTCGCGTACTTGCAGAATGTTTATTAACGGACGACGTTTGCCAGAAAGTTTTAAAAGTCACACCTAAGCAACTATTTACTGCGTATAACCAGTTTATTGGGGGCAGTATTGCATCAGGTATGATCGGCATGAATATCAATATCGCCAATGTTATTGGCGCTATTTTTACCGCAACAGGACAAGATATTGCATGTGTGCATGAATCATCTATTGGCCAATTATATTTAGAATTAACTGACGATAATGAAGTGTATGCAACCTTGCGTCTACCTAGCTTGGTTGTTGGTAGTGTTGGTGGTGGAACAAGCCTTGCCCAGCAAAAAGAATGTTTAGAATTAATTGGTTGTGCGGGTCCTGGCTGCTCGCATAAATTAGCAGAAGTCATTGCAGGCTTTTGTTTAGCATTAGATTTATCGACATTATCCGCTATTGCAAGTGATCAGTTTGCCCGAGCTCATGAAAAACTAGGACGAAACCGCCCGGTTGAATTTTTAAAGTTGGGAGACTTGAACAGTGATTTCTTTACTCGTGCTATGCAGTCTTATTATCAGCGTCAAAATATTCTGGTAGAAAATGTAAAACAGATCCAAGTAGACAGTAAAGGCAGCAGTATTATTACTGAACTGACCGCTCATAAAATTAATAAGCTTGTCGGTCACTATCCTTTTGAATTAAAGCTTGCAGGATTAACTGAAAGTAAAAAGGTAATGGTTAAAGTTAAACCGCTTGATGATGAAGTTATCTTAATGCTGAACAGTATGGCTTCCATGTGTGATGCGCGTTTAGCGCATGCTTATAATGAATTCAAAAATAGTATTGGTTTTAAAGGTTGTCATAAGCGTGAACTAGCCGTCATGGCTCAAACAGATGAACGTTTTGTTAATAATACACCTACGACGTACTTAGCATGGCAAGATGAAAGTCGAGAAGCCTATGTATTAGTGCTAGAGCTAATGGAAAATATGGAGCTAATGGACAGTGCTGATGATACTTCAGGCTGGACTCAAGAACATATTCAAGTCGCTATTCGAGGAATCGCAGAAGTTCATTCTATCTGGTTCGAAAGGGAAGATGAACTAGCCGAAAAAGACTGGATTATCGATGCGCCGACCGCTGACAACATGGTTGAAAAAACACGGCTTTGGGAGATGTTAGCTTCACACTCTAGGGAAGAGTTTCCAGAATGGTTTAGTGAGGTGGACTTAAGCCGTTTCAATGATCGTTTATACAGCATGAAAGATTGGTATAGCGAAATTGATGCGATGCCTAAAACTCTCATCCATAATGATTTCAATCCTCGGAATATTGCCTTTCGCCGCCACTCGCCAGTAGCGGGACAAGAGAAAGGAGCCTTAACGCTTTGTGCTTATGATTGGGAGTTAGCGACAATCAATATTCCACAACACGATCTTGCTGAGCTGTTAGTATTTACCCTTCAGCCCGATTTTAACCCAGCAGATGTTGAAGCAAATATCGAACAACACCGAATTGAATTAGAAGTACTTATGGGCAAACCAATAGACCCAACATTATGGCGTCGAGGTTTTACCTTAAGCCTTTGGGATTTAGTTATTAATCGTATTCCTATGTATGTCATGGCACATACCTTTAGGCATTATGGTTTTATGGATCGTGTTCAAGCGACATTCCGTAAATTATTAGATAACGAAATTTCACGCTTGCTTGCGATGGAGGAGAAATAAATGACGATAGCGTTATTTCTAACATCTGAGCAAGCGGTTAAAGTTGATGAAAACCTATTGGGAGGAAAAGCAAAAAACCTAGCTTGGCTTTCAAGACAAGGTTTACCTGTTCCTCGTTGGTGGGTATTAACGACGGAATGCTTTACTCAGCAATTAAAAGCTCTAAACATCGAAGAATGGGTACAGCAAGAACTTACTAAGCTTACTTCAGATAATAAAAAAGTTGAAAATGATGTTATTGCACAAGTCGCAGAAAACATTCAAAAAGCAATCGGCGAAAAACCATTATTACCCGAAATTCAGCAGCTCGTGCGAGAAACTCTATCTTCTGACGTACTCACCAAGACGTCTTTAGCAGTACGTTCTTCTGTTGTTGGAGAAGATGCCGAAGGCGCTTCGTTTGCTGGCCAAATGGATTCGTATTTATATCAGCAAGGTGAAGACGCTGTTTTTGCATCCATTATTAAAGTAATGCAAAGCGCGTTCAATCATAGAGCATTGGCTTATCGAATTCATAAAGGCTTGAATATAACCGATATTCGCGCGGCTATTATTATTCAAGAAATGGTTGATGCCGATGTGGCAGGGGTTATGTTTACTGCTAACCCTGCAACAGGGAACCGCCAGCAAGCCATGATTTCCTCTACCTGGGGTTGTGGTGAAGGGATTGTATCGGGTGCTTGTAATACCGATGAAACGACAGTGGGATTATTCAATGATGAAATTGAAACATTAATAAACAATAAAGATACCGCGTTTGTTTTTGATCAATCTTCATCGCATGGTGCAAAAGAAGTTGCTGTTGATCTAAACAAACAAGATATTGCTTGTTTAGATCATGCGCAAGTTTTTAAACTGCGTGACCTAGGATTAGAAATTGCGAAAACTTATCAAGTGGCACAGGATATTGAATGGTGCTTAAAAGATAATGAATTTTATATCTTACAGGCTCGTCCTGTAACTAGCTTACCACCCCTTAACTCTGACCAAGACGATGTAGTCGTTTGGGATAACTCAAACATTCAAGAATCATACTGTGGTGTGACTACGCCTCTCACATTCAGCTTTGCTAATAAGGCCTATAAAACAGTCTACGAGCAAACGCTTCGATTATTAGGTGTTAGCGAAAAAGTTGTTCAAGAGCATCAAGGAATGTTAGAAAATATGCTTGGCCTAATTCACGGCCGTGTGTATTACAATATTAACAACTGGTACAGAGGCCTGTTGTTTTTACCTTCGTTTAAAACCAATAAATCTGATATGGAACGCATGATGGGATTGACCGATCCCGTTGATATTATCCAAGATCAAGAATTAACAACCAAAGAAAAAATAAAAAAAGTTCCACAGATTTTTCGTGCGTTATATGCCATGTTCAGACGTTTTCGAAATATGGATAACCTTGTTCAAGAATTTCGTGATTTATTTCAAGTAGAGTATCAGTCTGTTGATCGACAAACGTTGCATACACTCACTATTGGTCAGTTAATTTCTGAAAGTCGCCGGTTAGATAAATCATTATTAGAAAATTGGACAACTCCGATTGTTAATGATTTTTATGTGATGATGATGAATGGACGAGTGCATCGCTGGTTAGAAAAAATAGCGGTCGAGAATCCTGAAGTTGTTCAGAATAATCTATTGTCAGGTGAGGAAGGTATCGAGAGTACTGAACCGACAAAATATTTATTAAGAATGTGTGATTATTTACGTAAAAATATAGTCACTAAAGTCCTCGTCTTAATGTCTGAAAATTCAATTTTATTAGGTCTAATACAAACCCAAGATAAATATTTTTATACACAATGCCAGCAATATATTGAATTGTATGGTGATCGAACTATGGGAGAACTGAAATTAGAATCGATTACGCTGCGCCAAGATTCTTCATTTATGTTTGCCATTTTAAAAAACTTTTTAGCAAAGTCTGATTTGACATTAGAAACTTTAGCAAAGAATGAAGCTAGATTTCGTGGTGAAGCGGAAGAAGCTGTTATTCCGGTTATTAAGAAACAATTAGGTAATCGAGCGCTTAAAAAATTCAATAAAGATTTATCAGCGCTTAGAGACGCCATTCGTAATCGTGAAAATATGCGACTAGCCCGTACCCGCATGTTTGGTTTATATCGTGATATTTATATTGAGATCGGCCAGCAACTTGCATTTTATGGCCAGTTGAATGAAGCGCGCGACGTATTCTATCTTACCTTAGAAGAAATATACGCCTACAAAGATGGTCGTGCTGTTCAGACACATTTACAGCCATTAGTTGATTCTCGCAAGGCAGAGTTTGCTTCTTATGAAGCAGAAGACTTACCGCATCACTTTTGGACTAAAGGTGCGGTCTATTGCAATAACGAATATGAATACCCTCATCAAAATGAAGATGTTGATCTAAACGCTTCAAATTTAAAGGGAACAGGCTGTTATCCTGGTATTGTTGAAGAGAAAATTCGTTTGATTTTCTCACCAGAAGATGAACTCAGTTTAGATGGTCAGATATTATGTACCGTAAGAACTGACCCAGGTTGGGCGCCTTTATTTCCAACAGCTGGCGGCATTATTGTTGAACGAGGTTCAACCTTGTCTCATTCTGCGGTGGTTGCTCGAGAGTTAGGCATTCCAGCAATTGTTGGCGTACCTGAACTAACTAAGATTTTACAAGACCAAGAATCAGTTCGCATGAACGGTACGACTGGGAAAATAGAGCGTTTGGGTATTGAAAATGTCTAATTCAATAACAGGTATTGAGCTGACCTCTAATTTTTTTAATATAGCTAAAAATGTTTATCGAGGGGATCCATTATGGATCCCTGAAAACGAAGATAAAATTAAGCAACAGTTTTCGAAAAACAATCCTTATTTTAAGCAAGGGCAGGCACAAGTTTTCAGCGATGAGGCTGAAGCTCGGCTCGTTGGCTTTTTTAATCCAGATGTTGAGATAGAAGGAGAGAGCGTAGTATATTTTGGTTTTTGGGAAAGCCAAAACAATCTTGCAATTAATCAAACACTCTTCTCTCAGCTTGAAAATTGGGCTGCTAGCATGGGGGCAAGTAGAGTATATGGTCCTATTAATTTCTCGACCTTTCAAAGTAACCGTTTAAGAGTCGATAGTTTTGATAAATCGTCTTTTATTGATGAGCCCTACAACCCTCAATACTACCCAACATTATTACAACAATTGGGTTATGAGAATAAATACGGCTATACCACGGCGATTAATCAGAGTGTGGATAACTTAGCAGTACAAATAGAATCTCCTTTCCAAGATTTTAAAAAACAAGTTGAAGGTTTATTCGAATTTGAGAGGCTCACAGGTGAGGTTTGGTTAAACAATTTAGAAAAACTTTATCCTTTAGTCGATTCTATTTTTAGCGAAAATTTTGCTTATACCCCAATTAGCTGGGAAACGTTTCAGTTATTATGTGGAGAGAGTTTCGCTAAAAAACTATGTCCTAATAGTTCAGTCATTGTGCGAGATAATAAAGGCGATATTGCAGGATTTTTTATTACGTATCCGGATTACGGCAGCTTGTTAAACCAGCAGGCAATTAACTCAGGTGTCCATATTTCTGCCGCAAATATTAGCTATTCAGAGCACTATCGACTATTAAAAAAACCACGTTTGTTATTGGCAAAAACATGTGGTGTTGCACCAAAGTATCGCTCGGCTAAGTTATTTCCTTTAATGAGTATGCAATTGAGCTTATGGGCACAAGGTTATTATGAGCATATATCCGGTGCGATGATTCGTGATGATAATGCTTCGATGAGCTTTTACAAAAATCTTGAAAAAGCAGGCAATAAAGATTTTATTACCCGCCGCTATACTCTTTTTACAAAGGCAATTGAAGGTGAGAGTAAGGAAGCTTAAGCATGGAAAATGGAAATTTTATCAGTCGGTTTATTTACAATGCTGAATGTCATCCCGATAAGGTTGCTTTGCAATTGCCGGTTATGGAAGGACAAAAGTGCTTAGGTGAAGAATCTATAAGTTATGCCGAATTGGCATGTCTTGTCTCTGCATACCAAGTATTATGGCAACAAAAAGGTTGGCAGTCAGGTGATCGAATCGTTGTCATCCTAAAGCCCAGTAAAGAACTGTATGCGATTGCATTATCTTTATTTTCTTTAGGCATTGTCGCCGTATTTATTGATACAGGAATGGGGCGGAAAAAAATGCAAATGGCTATTCGTGATTCAAATGCGAAAGCCATTATTAGCATGAAAGCCCTAATTAAATTATTTTGGCTAGTGCCAGCACTTTGGCCTTTGCAGCGGTTTGCAGTTGATGGTCAAAGCATTGGTTATAGCAATGTATTACAGCAAGTAGAACCACTAATTTCCAGCGCTCCTCCCTTAACCAGTATTGCTCGTAGCGATACTGATCATGGTCTTATTTCGTTTACTTCTGGCAGTACCGGGCGACCTAAAGGTGCTGATCGAACGCACTTTAGTCTTATTCAACAGCATCTAGCGATTCGTGATCATTGGCCTGATAAGGCTGAAGATATCGATTGCCCGTGTTTTCCTGTGATGGTATTGCATAACTTAAGCTGTGGTATGACGACTATTATGCCAAAAGTGGATTTGGCGGAGCCTTCACAAGTGAATGCGGAAGTCGTTATTGATCAAATTCGTCAGCATAAAATTACCCGTCTAAGTGGCGCACCCGCTTATTTACAAGGATTAGTAACATATTTGAGCCAGCAGTCTAGTGAGTTAAAAACAGTTAATGAAGTGAAGAGTATTGTTGTTGGTGGTGCGACCGTTTCTAAAGATTTGGCTCAATCTATTCGTACAGCCTTTCCTTTGGCGAATGCCAGAATTGTTTATGGCTCAACAGAAGCAGAACCCATTTCTGATGTTTCTATTGACGAGTATCTAGCAGAAAAAAAAGCAGGTTATCTTGTGGGTCATATTGCCCCTCAAATCGATTTGATGATTTCTAATGTGAATGAATTAGAACAACAGGGTAAATTGATCAATGAAAATGATCTTGTGCAGGGTATTTGTAATGTTGGTGAAATCGGTGAAATATTAGTCAGTGGTCATCATGTATTAAAGCAATATATTGATAACTCAGAAGCAAATCTTGAGAATAAAATACCACGCATTAATGTTGAAGCGACTAAATCTGTTTGGCATCGGACAGGAGATTGTGGATATCAAGACCCGCAAGGTCGGTTATGGTTAAGCGGAAGGGTAAAAGATGTTATTCGCGTTAATAACTATACGCTTCAGGCTTATCCGATAGAGCAAATCTTAGATCAAGATAATGACATCATACGTGCCGCCGTGATTTATTATCAAGGGCATGTATGTGTGTTTGCACAAGTTAGAGCTGATAAATCGATCAACCATGATGCATTAATAATGCGCATTTCTGACATAGCCAAAGGCTTCTTTTTACCTTCGGGATTAAGCAATATTCGATATATCGAAATAGAGAATATGCCAGTGGATGGTCGGCACAATAGTAAAATTGATCGTCCTTTATTACGTGAATATTTAGCGAAAAATAAACTCAATAATAACCAATTGCTAACGCTTTAAAGAGTTAAAAATACATTATGCCAAATAAATGCTCTCGCCGACTTGTAAATCGACCTCCTTTTATCGTGAGTTTAAATCGAGTTGATTTGATCACACTCTCTAGCGTACTGACGACGTTTGTTGCAATGATGAATGCCATAGAAGGACATTTATACTTTGCTATGGCATTACTTTTTTTGGCGATGACTGCTGATGCTCTAGATGGCATGCTGGCTCGTAAATTGGGCTTAGAACGGGATTTTGGACGTTATCTTGATGGTTTCATGGATGTGCTAATTTATCTTGTGGTGCCCAGCATTATAATGCTGCAATGGAAGTTTGATGGTTATTGGTCGATTTTTATCTTGTTAATGATTGCTTGCGGTTGTATTCGCTTATCGGTATTTAATCAAGTCGGTAATGTCGAAGATGAGAGTTCTGATGAAAAGAAACTGGCCTACAAAGGCATGCCTGTTTTTTGGAGTATCTTTATTTTAGCGCTCATGATGATACTAGAAAAAGTAGTTGGATTAACATTTTCTCATATTCTATTAGCGGTGAGTTTAACGCTATTCAGCTTCTACATGATTGTAGATAAAGCGTTTTTTAAGTTCAGTTCTTTAACTCAAATACTTGTTCTTACGCTGGGTGGGTTTATTATTTTTACTGTGTTTGCTCTGCAGCAATTCGGAATTAAATCTCCTATTAATATTTTGTTGCTCGCCTTATATTTGCAAGTTCCCGTTGTGATCGGTGGCGTACTTCATATGATTTGTGTGAAGCGAAATTACTTATCAACCCTTGTTATTCCTATTCATGAAGGCTGGTTTGGTGCAAATAAAACCTGGCGCGGCATGCTACTTGTTCCTTTGCTGACGGCATTGGGTGGGCTATGCATGTGGCCACTCGAGTGGCTAATGAATCAAGCATTTGGGGTGAGTTTATTATCACAGTGGAATATTGGATTATTGGGCTTAATAGCAGGTATTGGATACGTATTAGCCGAGCTGCCTAATTCATTTTTTAAACGCCGTATTGGAATACAAGCAGGTGAGGTGCCGGTTGATAAAAAGTATTGGTTCATCGCACTTGATCAATTAGATTCGGCCATGGGGGTTGCCATTGCTTATTGGCTGATGCTGGGCATTCCTTTAGAAACAGCATGGGTTTATGTTATTAGTTTTCCAATTACTGCGTTATTGGTTAAACAGTGGTTATTTAATAAGAACTTAAAATCATCTGCTGCCTAGCTTTAATAAAAGTAGGCTTATGATTAGTCTCTAATGCAATTTCGGCCTTGTTCTTTTGCTCTGTTTTTCAGGACGATTTTCTTTATCTCTAATAATTAAAGGGTAATCGGCAATGCTCTTACGAATACTTTCAATAAAAGGCTCAGCTTCTTTAGCGTGCTTACGTTTAAATAACAGAGTGAATTCTTCTCCACCATATCGAAAGGCTGTTCCTCCTCCTCGAACTTTAGCTAATTCTTGCGCCACAATACGTAAAACATCGTCGCCAGTATCGTGTCCATGAGTATCATTGAATTTTTTAAAATGATCGATATCGGCCATCACGATGCAATAATGTTTACCGCAATGCTTTAGTTCGTTTATTAATGCGCGACGTCCTGTTAATTCATCAAGAAATGCAAGGTCATGACTGTTGAAAAAAAGTGTTATTAATAATGCGCATGCAATCAAGCTGCTAAACAAACTGGATATACTGCTGGAATCAAACCAGGCACAAATTAATGCACTGGCAATCATACTTGCGAATAAAACACAGTGACTACGATCGCGCTTAATCAAGGTATGAGTTAGCAAAATAAGACTAATAATAAGTAAGGTAAGAGTCGATGCTAGCGGGAGTTGCCAATTCCCCATGAAATCTTCAGAGTTTTGGCCAAAGGGGTGCAGTGCTAAATATTGACTTAAAATTTGTGGGTAATCGGGAACATAATGAACGAGTATATAAGTGCTCACTATTTGAATACTGATCATCGCTGCTAGTAAACAGCCAACAGGAGATATTAACTTGCGTTCTGGTAGCCAATAAATAATAAAGAAATTTAACGGCCAATAAAGACTGAGTAGCGTGAAATATGCACGAATATCATCTTGGTTTAACGGAGCCTGTAAATGAAGCTGAATAATACTGTAGCCGATTAAAAAATTAACAGCCGCCATTGCAATCCTTAATTTTGATACGCTAAGTATCTTAATTCTTGGTTTAACTGCATTCTGCGTAGGTACAGCAGCAGGTGTGTTGATCAGCTTCTTAGGTTAATTTTAAAATTAACTAACAAGTTCGATGATTAAAAAGAACCGGCCTCATGGAAACATGAGAGCCGGTTTTTTTATGATTGTAATTTATCTAAGGATTAATCATTTGTTCAGCAGACTCGCTCTACTGACAGTTATTTTCGGCTAATTAGCCAATGTGGTTTTGTGGCTATCTGCAATACTCCCCATGATCATTAGTTCGCCAGCTTTTAAATACTTTAAATCGATAGTTTTAGGCGAACATATTTAGCACTATTTAATGTTTAGTTAATTTTGAAGGTTTCTCCTCATGGTTCAATACAAAGCTCCGGTAAAAGACATTAAGTTCTTAATGAACGATGTTTACAATTTCCAAGAACATTACCAGACCATTCCTGGCGGTGATGAAGCGACTCCTGAAATGGTCGATATGATTCTAGAAGCCGCAGCTTCTTTTTCTGAAGACGTGGTTGCTCCGTTATACCAAAGCGGTGATGACGGCTGTACCTTTAATAACGGTGAAGTGACTACGCCAAAAGGCTTTAAAGAAGCTTACAACCAATACGTTGAAGGCGGCTGGCAGTCGATGGCGACGCCGGTTGAATATGGCGGTCAGGGTCTTCCAATTTCGCTAGCATTGGCGAAATCAGAAATGATTGGAACGGCTAACTGGTCTTGGGGGATGTATCCTGGCTTATCGCTGGGTGCGATGAATACAATCTGGATGCACGGCACGGAAGAGCAGAAGCAAGAATTCTTTGTGCCACTGTCTGATGGCCGCTGGATGGGCACTATGTGCTTGACCGAGCCACAGTGCGGAACGGATTTAGGCCAAGTTAAAACCAAGGCTGAGCCAAATGCGGATGGTTCTTTTAACATCACTGGTACTAAAATCTTTATCTCTTCTGGTGAGCATGACTTAACTGACAACATTATTCACATCGTATTGGCACGTTTGCCGGGCGCGCCAGAAGGCACACGCGGTATTTCATTATTCATCGTGCCAAAATTCAATGTAAATGCAGACGGTACTTTGGGTGATCGTAACCCAGTAACCTGTGGTTCAATTGAAGAAAAAATGGGGATTCACGCATCGTCTACTTGTGTCATGAACTTTGATAACGCCAAAGGTTTCTTGATCGGCCCTGAAAACAAAGGCCTAATGTGCATGTTCACCTTTATGAATACCGCGCGTATCGGTACGTCAATTCAGGGCGTTGCTTCTGCTGAACTGTCTTTCCAAGGTGCTTTACCTTACGCCAAAGACCGTCGCTCTATGCGCGCCTTAACTGGTAAAAAAGATCCAGATAAAGTTGCCGATACATTAATGGTTCATCCAGATGTGCGCCGCATGTTGCTGACCCAAAAAGCCATTGCTGAAGGTGGCAGAGCCATGCTTTACAGCGCAGCGCGTATTGCAGATTTGATGACAGCAGCGCACGATACTGGCAACAATGATTTATACGAAAAATACGACGACGAATTAGGTTTCTTAACCCCTATTCTAAAAGCATTTTTAACAGAACTGGGCTACGAAGCCGCTAACCACGGTGTACAGATTTATGGCGGCCATGGTTTTATTAAAGAGTGGGGCATGGAGCAAATTGTTCGTGATGCTCAAATCTCTAAATTATACGAAGGCACAACCGGTATTCAGGCTCTTGATTTATTGGGTCGTAAAATGCTGTTGGGTAAGTTTAAGTCCTTCAATACTTATGCCAAAAAAGTATCTGAATTTACTAAGACAAGCAAGCGCCCAGAAATGAAAAAAATGGTGCGCACCCTAAAGCGCAACATGCTTGCTTGGAAATTGTATAACTTCCGTATTGCCTTTAAATCTTCAAAAAATCATGACATGGTAGGATCTGCGTCATTAGATTATTTAATGTATTCTGGCTACATCTGCTTGGCTTATTACTGGGCAATGATGGCAGAAACAGCTTACGATAAATTAGCCAAAGGCGAAGGCGATGCTGATTTTTACAAGGCAAAGATTCAAACCGCTGAATTTTACTTTGAACGTATGCTGCCCCGCGCTAAAAGCCATGCGAAAATGATGATGAAAGATCCTAAAAGCTTGATGCAAATGAAAGAAGAAGACTTTTCTTTTCTAGATTAAGCGCGCTATTTAAAATAAAGCGATAGAAATTGAACCTAGGGTTATATATAAAGGTCATAACAATTTAGTTATGGCCTTTTTTGCTTTATAACGCTAACAATTCGTGAGGACAACATATGACCATGCCACACTCAGCCACGCATTTCGTTAATGGCAACAACGTTGATCAACTGCCCGCAGGAATGGAATTCGCCCTATTTGGCCTCGGTTGCTTTTGGGGAGCCGAGCGTAAGTTTTGGCAATTACAGGGTGTGTACGCTACTTCGGTAGGTTATGCCGCCGGTGACACCGAGCACCCTAGCTACAAACAAGTATGCTCTGGCATTACTTTCCACAATGAAGTGGTGCGAGTGATATTTGATCCTCAGCAAATATCTTATGAAACCCTTTTAAAAACCTTCTGGGAATCACACAACCCCACTCAAGGAAATCGTCAAGGTAACGACATTGGTACACAATATCGCAGCGGTATTTATACCTATTCAGAGCAGCAACAAACAATCGCTGAACAAACCAAGCAGCACTTTCAGCAAGTTATGCAACAGGCAGGGTTTGATGCAGCTATTACAACCGAAATCCTACCAGCGCCCACCTTCTATTTTGCTGAAGATTATCACCAACAATATTTAGCTAAAGAACCCAATGGTTACTGTGGTTTAGGGGGATTAGGGCTTGCCTACTGAGTTAGCTGCTCCGCTTCCTTGGGTTGATTCTCACTGCCATTTTGATTTTGCACAGTTTGACCAAGACCGAGAAACTCATTGGCAATATTTACAGTCAATGGGGTGTGCAGGTTTGATTATTCCAGGGGTCACGGCTGCAACGTGGCCCAAACTTATCCAGATATGCGCGAACAAACCTTGGTCTTATGCTTTGGGGTTGCACCCCTATTTTTTAGACCAACATCAGCCTGATCATATCGAGCAGTTACAGCAAATGTGCCACACTCACACACCGGTTGCTATCGGTGAGTTTGGTTTAGATTTTGCCCTACCACCGTCAACTTTTCTTGCACAGCGAAATTTATGCGAACAGCAATTTAAACTAGCCAAGCAGCATCAGCTACCGGTGATTTTGCACGCGAGAAAAGCCTACGATGAAATAGCAGCTATGATACGCCGTACTCATTTTCAGCAAGGCGGTATTGTGCACGCTTTTAGTGGCAGTGTTCAGCAAGGACACGCACTGATTAAGCTAGGATTTAAATTAGGAATAGGCGGTGCAATAAGCCATAAACGAGCCATTAAGTTGCGTACAACAGTAATGCAGTTACCTTTAGAATCTTTGGTATTAGAAACAGACGCCCCAGATATGACACCGGCATTTTTGGCCACAAAACGTAATTCACCAATCAGCATTCTTCTTATAGCGCACATCGTTGCCAGCCTTCATAAACGTTCTTTAAACGATGTGATTGCGTGCAGTAACCACAGTATTAATCAGGTTTTATCCGCGTCAGTGCGTTATCAGCTACTTTAAAATCGTGATTAAAGCCAAAATTGTGTCACAAAATAAAATTTCAACTATAATGAAAAGAGTATAGGAATTGCTAAAGTGTAATTCTTTGTGACATTACTGTATTGAATTGTTATCGGCTATTGTTAGACGATTGAACAAATATTAGCCTGCGCACGCCCAAAATTTTGATGGAATATACTATGTTAAAAACTGTCTTATGTGTGTTGTCCATTACCCTTGCACTGCCAGTTGGTGCTGTTGATTAAGTCAGTAATCAATAAAGTACTCAACAGAGCAAGCAAAATAACATTGCTCGCTTATCTCAAGATTTGACCCCCGTTGGTGCACAACGGATGGGCAATGGCAAAGACATTCCACCTTGGACGGGCGGGTTAGCACAATCGACTACCCATGTTTCAGGTACTTTTCATAGCAATCCTTATGCGAACGAAACACCACTTTTCGCCATTAACCAAACCAATATGGACGATCATTTAGAGCGTTTAAGTCCGGGTTCGCAAAAGTTACTCAAACAATTTCCTTCTATGGAATTCCTGATCTATAAAACGCATCGTTCGGCGTCTTATCCTGAATTTGTTTACGACGGTATAAAAAACAATGTGCAAACCGCCAGCTTAATGAAATTTGGTGCAGGTGTAGAAGGGGCCCGAATCAGCTCGCCGTTCCCTATACCGCAAAATGGTTTAGAAGTTTTATGGAATCATACACTGCGTTTTCGAGGCGAATCGATCAAGTTTGAAGCCTCAACCGTACACGTAAATTCCAGTGGTAGTCGAGCCGTTACCTTGCGTGATTACCAATATTATTTTGGTTACAGCGATCCAGAATTATCGACCGCTGAATTAAACAACAAAATCTTCTTTTTAAAGCGCAAAACACTAGCACCCTCAAGCCAAGCTGGCGGCATAACGCTGGTTCATGAAACCCTCGACCAAGTAAGATCGCCACGTAAATCTTGGATTTATGTACCTGGCCAACGCCGAGTACGCCGCACCCCAGATTTGAATCACGATACCCCAGACGTGGCGACCGATTCATTGCGCACCATCGACCAAGTCGACATGTTTAATGGCGCTCCAACTTATTACGATTGGCAGTTAATCGGCAAACAAGAAATGTATATACCTTACAATTCTTACAACTTGCATTCAGACGGATTAAGCATCGAAGACATTACCGGGCCTAATCATTTAAACCCTAAGTTATTACGTTACGAGGCACACCGGGTCTGGATAGTAGAAGCGAATTTACGTGTTGGCTTACAACACCGCTACCAAAAACGTCGTTATTATTTCGACGAAGACAGCTGGTCGATTGTTTACGCTGAAGAATACGACGAAACAGGTGATTTATGGCAATTTACCGAATCACACTTAATGAACTATTTTGAAGTACCGCTTGTATTTTCTACCTTAGAAAATACGTATGACTTTAAAGATAAGCGCTACTTTGTAGAGGGTATCGATAACGATCGTGGCGCAACTTACGATTATTCTGCTGAATTTACCATGCGTGATTTCACCACTTCTTCGGTCAGACGTGAGGCACGTCGTTAAGCTGACAAACGCTATGTGATTCAGTATGATGCTTCTACTATGGAGGCATCATTTACGCATGCACTTATTTCAACGTCGTCACCGCTTATCTGCTTTTATATTGTTGCTTAGCTTACTCTTCTTCAGCGTAAGCAGCCGCGCACACCTCCCTGAAAACTTTATTGATTTATCAGACGATGTTCAGGCTATGTTGCTAGAAATGGCCTTTTTTTCTGAACAAGGTTTTTCTCATTGGGGCGACGACTTTATTGCGCCTTCTAGTCAATCGTATGTGAAATATTTAGATGATTACGACAGCCGCGCCCAGGTTGATTTCAATCTTGGCAAAATCCGTGTAGAAACTCTCAAAAAAGAAGCGCATTTAGAGGTGTTAAAGCATGCGATTGTTTCGACATTATTGACCCCAGCCGACCCTCAGCATGTGGATATCTATACCGCTCAAGACGTGGGTTTGGTGGGCGAACCGTTTTTATTAAACAAAGTCAAAGATCACGAAGGCAAAGCCATTGCTTTCACTTGGCGTGCTCAGCGCTTTGCCCAATATTTAATCGACAACAAATTACAAACTCAATGGCGCAATGGCAAGCGGCGTTATTGGGTCGATATTCCATTGGTGCAACAATTTAAACAGTTGTCTGCTCAACAATATTTACCTTATGTGGCGCAAGCGTCAGCCCGTTATCAGCTCGATCAAGCATTAGTATTGGCAGTAATCGAAACCGAAAGCAGCTTTAATCCGTTTGCCGTAAGCCGCTCTAATGCATACGGTTTAATGCAGGTTATGCCTAATACAGCAGGGCGTGATTATTTTCAGCGCTTGCGTAAAAAAGACATTCGCCCGTCGCGGCAATATTTATTTAATGCTAAAAATAATATCGAAGTAGGCAGCGGTTACTTATCCATATTAAGAGATGTGTATTTGCGCGGTATTAATAACCCGTTAAGCCAAGAATATTGCATCATCGCCGCTTATAATGGCGGTGCAGGGCAGTTATTACGCAGTTTTCACAGCGATCGGAAAAAAGCCATCGCCATGATTAATCGCATGTCGGCTAATCAGGTGTATCAATTTATTGTTAACAAACACCCAAAAAAAGAATCGCGCAATTACTTAAAAAAAGTCATTAAATTCAAGCGGAAATACCGTTCATGAATGTTCAACAATTAAATGACCAATTAGCGCAATTATTACCCGGTGCTCAATTGCATCGGCAAGTACTTGAGTATCAACAAAATATTGAACTGCAATTATTAGCGCTAACCGGCGAGTTAAATTTAAACAGCGCACAAATAGGCCGCTTTTGGCAACAACTGCCTTACTGGGCGTTTGCTTGGGCAGCTGGCCAAGGGCTGGCTAAATATATTTTAGCCAACCCACAATGCGTGGCGGACAAGCGTGTGCTGGATTTTGGTTGTGGCTCGGGCTTGGTTGGCATAGCCGCAGCAAAAGCGGGGGCGCAATCGGTAGTGTGTTGCGATACGGATCCCTTCGCACTAAGGGCAACGCAAGTAAATGCTCAGCGCAATGGTGTAAGAATCGACACGGTAACTGACTGGTGTAATAGTTTTGATACCTTGCTTGCTGCCGATGTGCTTTACGATTTAACCAGCACGGGTGATTTAGCAAAAAAGTGTCAGCAAATACCACAATGGCTCGTCGCAGAAACACAGTTTCAGTTACCGCCTTGGTCTAATTTAACCGCCATAAGTCACACCACAGCCAGCACCTTGCCTACCTTAGACGACTTTGATCAAGATTTACGAGTATCTATTTATCAGCGGAATTCCAGCGAATAAGCGGAAAAGTATAGATTAAACAATATCTTAGCTTGACACACACAGGCTCTCGGCGTACTATTTGGCCACGTTGTCGCGGGGTGGAGCAGTCTGGTAGCTCGTCGGGCTCATAACCCGAAGGTCGTTGGTTCGAATCCGGCCCCCGCAACCATTTTAAAAATTCCAAAAAAAGGTCAGCCTAAGTGCTGGCCTTTTTTTTGCTTTGAAAAAACACCACATCAACTCTATGATGATTCTTTTAAGCGTTTGCGGATACCCATGCGATGAAAGAACAAATACCTAGCACTCTTCCTACTCTTTTTATAACGGGTGCCGGTAGACGACTCGGTTTGCATTTAGTTGAACACTATCTTTCTCAAGGCTGGCGGGTTATTGCCCACTATCACAGCAGTAATGATCTCGCTGAGTCTTTGCAAGCACAGTATAAATCAGAAGGGCGTTATTTAGCCGTACAGGCTGATCTGGCTTGTGTGGCTGATATTGAAGTTTTGGTGCAGCAAGTTAATGATTATTTAACCCAGTATTCGATCTCTCTCGATGCCATTATCCACAACGCCTCATGTTTCTGGCCAGACGATCATAGCCTGCCTTTAGCAACACGTTGGCAGCAAAGTGAACGCTTGCAAGCCGTGCATGTATTAGCACCGCAAGCGCTTTCTAGTGGATTGGTGCAGCGCATTAAACCGCAAGGCAGTATTATTGCCATTACCGACATTTATGCAGAATTACCCAATCAACGCTTTGCCAGTTATTGCAGTGCTAAAGCTGGCTTACAAAATTTAGCGTTAAGCTGGGCGCAGCAATTTGCACCGCAAGTACGGGTAAACATCATTCAGCCTGGGCCGATAAAATTTTTACCTGAACACAGCGAGAGTTATCAAAAAATGGTGCTATCGCAAAGTTTATTAGGCAAAGAGTTAGGTTATGAACCGATTCAGCAAGGGATAGATTACTTACTGCAAGCAACGGCACTCACCGGCAGCATTGTAAAAATAGATGGGGGTCGCAGCACTGCTAATCGTTATCAGCAGTAAGGCTAGGTTTTATATCGTGCCAGCGGGCCATAATAGTTTGGTTATAGGGTTCATCAAAACGATGAGCCAATAGCGTATTAACATCATCGCTTTGATGTAAAATGTCGATATCGATAGGGCGATCTTTAAATTTTCTCGCCGGTGTTTTGGCTTCTCTGCCCATCGATATTTCAACATCAGCAAAAATAATTTTTAATGCAGCGTCGTCTAAATCACTGCGCACAAGTAATAGCTGATTATGAAAAATAAAGTTAAAAGTTTTACCCTGCGGAGGATTAATTAATACCGGAGAATAGCTGATCACATCAACATGCAACGCAATAATTGAACAAGCGTGGGGCATATTGTGTTCCGGCTGAATATTACTACCAAGACCGATCAGAAAGTAACGCATTAAAAAAATAAATATTCCGCTGTGTATATCGTTATACTTATAGCAGAATTCTAATTGATATTGCACTGATTTGCCCAAATGCTCGTAAAATTAAGGTCGCATGTGAACATCATTAAACGCCTAAACATCATTAAACGCTTAAGCATAGTTTCAACCAGTGCTCTCGTATCAATCACAACTATCATCATTTTGGCCACTTTTCTGATCAGCCCTGCTGCGCACAGTGAAACAGCCCTTGCTACTGAACAAACACCCGCTACGAGTGATTTGTTTGATGAAACCGCCGAAATGCTGGATGAGTTAGCCGACGATATCGCTAATGGGGCAGAAGAAGCGATTACCGTGCAGCCGTTAAAAACCAAAAAACGTAAGGTAGAAGTTATCGCCGATGAAGAATTTTACGACTTTATGCACAAATATCCTGGGCTCATCGAAAAATTACAAACAGAGCGTTTAGCGTCGCGCAACCCGTACGTATTGCTGCCCCATAAGCCTAACTACTTTATGCCACTGACCTATCAAAAAAAAGTGCACCAGCAAGAACAAGAATACTTTTACAACGCAGTCAGTTCTGATAATGAGTTGATTGAGAGCAACCCCAGTTTTGAAAAAGTAGAATTCGTTTTTCAGCTCAGTGTTAAATACATAGTCGCCGACAACTTTTTAGGTAAGTTCAGCTCACTCGCTTTTGCCTACACCAACAAATCTTTTTGGCAATCGTACAACGACAGCGTATCGGCTATTTTTAGAGAGACCAACCACGAGCCAGAAGTCATACTCGGTTTTAAAGCCCTTGATGAGTGGGTCGATCACTGGACATTGTCGTTTAATCATCAATCTAATGGCCAAGTGGGCAGTTTATCGCGCAGCTGGAATCGCTTAATTTTAGGCGCATCAAAAGTATGGCCGAATAAAATTTTATACGCGCGCGCTTGGTATCGCATACCAGAAAAATCAAAATCAGATCCAATGAATCCAATCGGTGACGACAACGACGATATTCAAAATTACCTGGGTTTTGGTGACGTCTTTTTCTTACAAAAATTTGGCAACCACAGCGTATCAACCACCTTGCGCAATAATTTAAGAAGCGATCATAATCGTGGTTCAATAGAAATTGACTGGACCTACCCGCTCCCTGGAAATGTGAAAGGATTTATTCAATATTTTAGTGGTTATGGCGAAAGCCTAATCGATTATAATCAGTATCAAGAACGCATCGGAATTGGTATCAAAATTACCGACTGGTTATAACGCGTGTCTAAATAAAGGAGAAAACAGTGCTGACATTAGGGTTAATCATCAATCCATTTGCTGGAATAGGGGGCAGTGTTGCCTTAAAAGGCAGTGATGGCGATAGCATTGTTGCAGAAGCTTTAGCGCGTGGTGCGCAATGCAAATCCAACGATCGCACCCGTTTAGCATTGGAAGTTTTAATGCCGTTAACAAACCGTTTAAAGATCATCACCTGCCCAGGCATGATGGGCCAGCAGCTGGTGGCTGAGTTGGGTTTTAATCATCAAGTTTTGCACTCTGAGATAGAGCGGGGAATAACGACAACCACCGCAGAAGATACAAAGCGCGCGGCTCAACAGTTACTCGACCAGCGAGTGGATATTATTTTATTTGCTGGCGGTGATGGCACTGCCCGTGATATTTGCAGCGTGGTTAGCGACAATATTCCTGTTTTAGGTATTCCTGCTGGGGTTAAAATTCATTCTGCTGTGTATGCAGTAACACCGAAAGCCGCAGGCGAAGTGATTGCACAATTAGTGCGTGGCGAGTTAATCGACGTAAAAGCATACGATGTTAGAGACATCGACGAAGACGCTTTTAGAAACAACATTGTGCGCGCTAAATTGTACGGCGAAATGCGCGTGCCTCAGGCGGGGCAGTTTGTGCAAAGTGTTAAGCAAGGTGGGGTAGAAGTCGAAGAACTGGTATTGCAAGACATTGCCGCTGAACTTATTCAAAACATGGAAGACGACACTGTTTATTTCATGGGGTCGGGTAAAACCACATTGGCGATTATGCAAGAGCTGGGTTTAGACAATACCTTATTAGGCATCGATGCCGTTCTTAACCATCAGTTGCTGCAAGCAGACGTAAGCGAACGCGATATTTTAGCCTTGCTTGATCAGTACCCAGGCAAAGTGGTGGTTAGCATTATAGGTGGCCAAGGGCACATTATTGGTCGTGGTAATCAGCAACTCAGTGCAGCTGTATTAAAAAAACTGGGCAAAGAAAATTTACAGGTGATTGCCACTAAAGCAAAGATATCAGCGTTGGCCGGAAAACCTTTAATTGTAGACAGCGGTGATAATGCGCTTGATGAAAGTTATGCGGGTACTATAGAAGTGACCACGGGTTATCAAGACCAAATTATTTACCCGGTGGGTTTGGTGAATAGCGATGCTTTTGCGCACTAGCCGTTTAATGGTTATTAACGCCTTTGTTTTAGCCTTATTTGTAGCGTTTTTAGCCCCAAATGCACAAGCAAACTCTAATTCACGAGCGTCATCATTAGGACACTGCGGTGATCACACAGGCGCAACCACGGGCTTGTATCGAACGCTTAGCGAGGTTCAAGGCACCGGCCAGCAAAGCCCATTAAAGGGCAAGTTAGTGGTGGTAGAAGGTGTTGTCACACACGCCTTGCAAAAAGAATACAAAGGCTTTTGGCTGCAGCAAACCAACAAAAATCAGGCCCGCGGGGTATTTGTTTATCATACCAAAAACAAAGTTAGCGCTGGCCAAACCGTTCGCTTATTAGGCCGGGTAGCTGAGTATCAAACTCTAACCGAAATCAAAAATGTCAGTGCGTTGCAAGTGTGTAAGGCGGCCAATCCATCCGACATCCCACAAGCCGTTGAACTTACTTTGCCGGTTGCCTCATTACAACAACTTGAACAGCTAGAAGGCATGTTGATTAAGCTAAGCCAGCCTTTAATAGTGAGCGACCTGTTTGGTGCCGGATATGGTTTGGGCAATTATGGTCAATTTGCCGTATCTTCTAAACTACATTATCAGCCCACCGAATTACACACTGCCGATTATGTAATAGCTCATAATTTACTGGCAGAAAAAGCAAAAGATTACCTACTAATAGACGATGGCAGCGCAAAACCTTACCCCAGCTACATTCCGTTTCCTAACGCAAAAGGCTTTTCGGCCAACAACTCGATCCGCATTGGCGATCGGTTAAATACAACCGCGGGCAATGTTATTGAAGGCGTTTTACATGCTTATAAACAACATTATATTTTGATCCCAAGGTTAGATCTTAAACGCCATTCATTAGCAATTAAATCCGCTGATTGGCCAAAAAAGCCAGTCATTGATGCACGCTCTAATATAGTGATTGCGAGCATGAATTTGGGTAACTATTTCAATGGCTTTAATGGCTCTAGCGGCAAAGGTTTTCCCACGTCTCGTGGTGCCAAAACTTACGCAGGGTTTGTCATGCAACAGCAAAAAATTGTGGCGGCACTCAGCGCTATAAATGCCGATATAATTGCTTTAATGGAGTTAGAAAACGACGGTCATCAAGCAGGCTCAGCCATTGCTGATTTAACCGCTGCACTTAATAGCGCTTTGGCCAGTGGCCAACCTAGCTCTAAAATACAAAACCCGTATCAATACATAATCCCTAAAAAAAGCCCTAATAAAAGCCCATTAGGCCATAGCGCCATCAGTGTCGGTTTGCTTTATCGCAGCGACAAAGTAAAACCAATGGATGACGCGCAAGTGTTAAGCGCAAAAACAGCTAACTTTAACGACAAGTTAAATCGTCCCAGCCTCATTCAAGCGTTCAGTATTAATGGTAAGCCATTAACGATTGCAGTAAATCATTTTAAATCAAAAGGAAAGCGCTGCCGGCAAAAGGGCTCGCCTTCTAAGCAAGGGCAAATACAAGGTAAGCGAGAGCAAATACAAGGCCACTGCAATGAGGTTAGAACACAAGCGGCAAATGCTTTGGCTGAGTTTTTAAAATCAACAAACAACCCACAGCAGCCCATACTAATCGTTGGCGACTTAAACAGTTACAGCCAAGAAGACCCACTATTAGCCTTGTACCAAGCGGGTTACATTAATGTAAAACAGCCACAGCAGTTTTCTTACAGTTATCAGGGGTATTTAGGAAATCTAGATCATGCGCTGGTCAATCAAACACTGCTGCCCAAAGTGCGCAGCGTTAATGTTTGGCATATTAATTCGGTAGAAGACGTATTGTTAGACTACAACACTAAGGCCAATGGTCATCCGCACCGTTCGCTAGACAACTACGCCAAGCCGGATGAAAAAAGATCATCCGACCATGACCCTATAATAATTGGCTTAGAACTTTAACAAGCCAATATGTTAGTCAGTAAAAAATGCGGCCACAGAGTTTTTATAACATTGGGTTAATACTTGCTCGGTGGTTAAGCCTTTTACCTCAGCAATTTTTTCGGCAATAAACGGCAAATAACACGGCGCATTCTCTTTACCACGATAAGGAATCGGCGTTAAAAAAGGCGCGTCTGTTTCTAATAGCAATTTTTCAAGCGGTGTGTCTGCCACAACTTCGCGTACGTTGTCGGCTTTGTTGAAAGTCACAATACCATTAATGCCCAAATGAAAGCCTTGGCCCACACAAAAACGCGCCAACTCAATGCCCGAGGTAAAGCTGTGAATCACCCCTTTATTTTTCATTTGCGGGGCAAAGTTTGCCAAAATAGCTTGGGTATCGTCGTCGGCTTCACGGGTATGAATCACCACTGGCAGCTCAAAATCTACCGCCATTTGCAGTTGTCTCTCAAACACATCGCGCTGCACTTTACGGTCGGCATTATCGTAATAATAATCTAAGCCAATTTCACCGACAGCGCGTATTTTTGCACTGCGATTGTTAGCGTTTAAATGCTGGCGTATTTTTGCCTCAACCTCGTCGTTATAAAGCTCAGCATCGTGTGGGTGTATCCCCAAGGTGCCATATACATCGTTGTGTTGTTCGGTGAGCGCAATCACTTTATCCAAATTATCGGGAGACACAGCAATGGTTAAAAAGCGTTCGATACCGACCAAGCGGGCTTTTTCAAGAATGTCTGCGGTTGAGCCTTCTTTTAAATAATCCAAATGAAAGTGGGTTTCAATAATCGGCAGTTGATAATTAGGAATCTCGCGTTTGGTTTTGGCCATAATAATCTGTTGCTGTGCAAGCTATCTCAAAAAAACAAAAAAAGATTGTAACAAATATCGTAAACCGCAGCCAAAAAAAGACCCAACGAATAAATCCGTTGGGCCAACGAGTGCAACAAAACAAGAGATAAAGAGATAGTACTTTAATTATGCACCGACTAACGACTGTCCACAAACACGAACAACATTGCCGGTTACGCCGCTAGACGCAGGGTTAGCAAAAAACGCAATAGTCTCAGCCACATCAACCGGCTTACCGCCTTGAGATAGCGAGTTTAAACGACGGCCAACTTCACGCGTCATAAAAGGAATAGCATCGGTCATTGCTGTTTCGATAAAACCTGGTGCAACCGCGTTAATCGTAATATTTTTCTCGGCTAGCTCATCAGCCATATACTGTACATAACCAATTACACCCGCTTTAGAAGCTGCGTAGTTAGTTTGACCCATCTGGCCAGCAATACCGTTCATAGACGATACACAAATAATACTGCCGCCAGCGTTCATAGCATCGGTAGCAAACAATTCATTATTAATATGCTCTTCAGCCGACAAGTTGATCGCAATGGTCATATCCCACCAATGCTGAGGCATGTTCGCCAATGTTTTATCGCGCGTTACACCCGCGTTATGAACCACAATATCAGCGCCGCCCATTTCTTTTAACTTAGCCGCAATTATTGCAGGGGCTTCTTTAGAAGAAATATCGGCCAATAACGATTCGCCACCAATTTCAGACATCACTTTATTAAGATCAGCTTCTGCTGGTGGAATATCCAAACCTAATACCGTAGCGCCATCGCGAGAAAGAGTACGCGCAATTGATTCACCAATACCACGAGAAGCACCAGTAACCAGTGCTACTTTACCCGCTAACGGCTTATGCCAATCTGGGTAAGCCACTACATTACTCTTACGTACATGAACAACTTGGCCAGCAACATACGCCGACTTAGCCGAAGCTAAGAAACGCAAGGTTGAATCCATTTGTTTCTCGGCGCCTTCTTCAATATAAGCAACCTGAGAGGTCGAGCTCTTTTTGCCGATCTCTTTAGAAACCGAACGCGTAAAGCCTTCTAATGCACGCATAGCTGCGGCTTTTTCACCGTTTTTCGCTTTCATGTGCGGACGACCCAACACAATCACGCGGGCGTTAGAGGTTAAGCTGCGCATAATCGGATTAAAAAAGGTGTAAAGCTGAGACAAGCCTTCGCCATCTTCGATACCAGATGCATCAAAAATAACCACATTAAATTTTTCACTCATACCTTTAGTGCATTCAACTTGCGTTACCGTAACACCGTTATCAGCACCTGCTTTTACAACCTCATTGGCAGTAAGCGCAGCAGAAGGGAAAAAGATCTTGGCGTTCGATTCGCCCAAGTTACGCACGATGTCAGAAATTAATTCACCGTTTGCCGCAGTACCGACTAAAACATTGCCTTCCAAAAATGTTGGCTGGCTAGCGCTGTAGCGGTTCAGCTCGATAGGGGTTGGTAAGCCGACAGTGCCTAACACTTTGCGACCCATGCCTGAATTCAACATGCTCTCGTAAAAATTACCCATTATTGCGTTTCCCACTTTCTATGTATATTTTATGTTTTAGCAGTTATTAAAAACGTATCGAGCAAAAAACGCCGGATACATAGCTACCAAGGTAAACAGATTAGATCAGGTATAGTACAACAATTAATTGACCGCTTGAATGCTAATCGCGTCACTTCAGCCAATGCGAGCAACCACCAAACGGGTAGACTCCAGCTGTATTTAATCAGCTATATTGAAGCAGCTATATTTAAGCAGCGTATTTAATTAACATATTTCAATAAACAATAAGACAGGAACACAACATGACACAGCAAGTTCGTCGCGTAGCCATTATTGGCGGCAACCGTATCCCTTTCGCTCGTTCAAACTCCACATACTCGTATGCGTCTAACCAAGATATGCTTACAGCCGCATTAAATGGATTAATTAATCGTTACAATCTACAAGGCAAAAAAATAGGTGAAGTAGTTGCAGGTTCTGTTATCAAGCACAGCCGTGATTTCAACCTAGCGCGCGAATCTGTTTTAAGCACCGCGTTAAACCCTATGACCCCAGCAACCGATATTCAGCAAGCGTGCGGCACAGGTTTACAGGCTTGTATGCAAGTCGCTAACAAAATCGCTTTAGGCCAAATTGATTGTGGTATTGCCGGTGGTTCTGATACAACGTCAGACGCACCGATTGGAGTATCAGAAGGTTTACGTAAAATTTTATTAGACGTTAACCGTGCAAAAACCACAGGTCAGCGTTTAAAGATACTATCTAAGATTCGTCCTAAGCACTTAGCACCTTTGGTACCCCGTAATGGTGAGCCACGCACTAATATGTCGATGGGCGAGCATACAGAAATCACCGTAAAAGAGTGGGGCATTACCCGCGAAGAGCAAGACGAAATAGCTTTCAACAGCCACAAAAATCTTCTGGCCGCTTACGATCGTGGCTTCTTTGACGACCTAGTAACACCGTTTCAAGGTTTAGACAAAGACAACCTAGCGCGTGAACCTAACCTAGAAAAAATGGCAACGCTAAAGCCCGCATTTGATAAAAAATCAGGCAAAGGCACACTTACGGCAGCGAACTCATCGGCATTAACCGACGGCGCTTCGTGTGTTTTACTCGCAACTGAAGAATGGGCAAAACAAAACAACTTACCGGTTCGTGCGTATCTATCATTTTACGAAACAGCGGCAGTTAACTTTGTTGGTAAAGATGCTGAAGGTCTATTAATGGCACCTGCTTACGCAGTATCAAGTATGCTAGAACGTGCGGGTTTAACCCTACAAGACTTCGACTATTATGAAATTCACGAAGCCTTTGCTGGCGTTGTGGCTTCTACTCTAAAAGCGTGGGAAGACGAAACTTTCTGCAAAGAAAAACTGGGTCGTGATGCGGCGATGGGTTCTATCGATCGCAGCAAACTAAACGTAAACGGTTCTTCTATTGCAACAGGTCACCCATTTGCAGCTACTGGTGGTCGTATCGTGTCATCACTGGCTAAAATGCTAGAAGAAAAAGGCGAAGGCCGTGGCTTAATCTCTATCTGCGCTGCAGGTGGCCAAGGTGTTGTCGCCATCTTAGAAGCTAAGTAAAATAGCCTCGCTTTCTACTGGTTAGTAAGCAGCCGAAAACCGCAAACGACTAATCGTTTGCGGTTTTTTTATGGCTAAAAAACTACAAACCCAGCAAAGCACGGCTAATGTTCGCCACAATAATGCCCAAGTAATTGCCCACCGCATAACCAATAATCGCCGCCGCAAAACCCGGCAATAAAATCTCACGATTCTTTAACGCACCGGCAATCACCGGAATAAAAGGCACCGACATAATCGCCGCCGAAGAAGTAATCAAAAAGGTATCAGTATCAATCTTAAACAGCTTGCACAGCAATGCCTGCATGATCAAAGAACCAACCAAGATAAACGTAATATAACTGGCCAAACCCAAATCAATATTGGTAAAGATCCCAGTGTCGGTCATGGTGCCCATGGTAAAACAGAACACCAAAATCAAATACATCCCTAGCTGAAAACTGTTTGCCAGTTGGCGCACTTTAGGAATAAACGAAGCCACCAAACCTAGGCTAGTAATGCCAACAATAGTGGCAGTTGATTTATAAGCTTCAGGTAATAAACCAGCAATAAACAACGCCAACCCCACGACAATGCCAGATGTGAGTAAAGAGGCCAGCGTTTGCGGTGCCAGCTTTAAGCTCAATAACTTCTTATAACCGTGTGCGGTTTCATCAGCCATGTGTTCCATGCCCGCATAATCGATCTCGGTTTCGTCATTGTTTTTAGGCTGATATTTATTTAAAAATAAACCAAACAGTTTTTGCCCAACAGTCATCACAAAAATAAGATACATTGCCGAAAATAAAATATCGTAAGTCACCATGGTAATAAAAATAGATTCTTTACCATCGATAGCGGTTTTAATTGCCGCCATATTGGGGCCACCGCCGGTGTAAGCGCCTACCGACATACCAGCAACCTGCCACACATCGGCCACTTGGTCGTTAAAAATAATCGCACCAATAATGCTGATTACCATCACTGATAATAACGCCAAGCCCATACCTTTTAAGGTATCGCCAGCCATATTGAGGGCGGTTTTTACATGAATAGAAAATAACAACAAAGGCAAAGCAAGAGCGATACTGATTTCAGACACGTCTTTTTGCACCACAGTAATAGTATCCAATTCAAAAAACAGCGATAAATCGATACTTGCCGCAATGGCGATTCCCAAGCCAAACGACAAAACCACCACACCTGCTTTGTCTAGCCAAGCAAACTTTTGGCAAGCAAATACAATTAAGGCAGGAATCAACAAATAAGCGGCTAATAAAATCATTCGCTTACCTCATGGCCGTTCACACAGTTATAAGAGTTGGCATTAAAAATAGGCCACCAGTCGATGATCGTGCCTTCTTCATATACCGCGATTTCACCAAACTGCAAAAATACCGCTTCACTTTGCGCAGGGCGAAAGAAAAAATAATCATCAACCTTTAAACCATGGTCTCCTTTAAGTTCGTACATTTCTTGATTACTAGAATGACCAAACACAGACGAACGTTTGCTATCTGCAGGAAAACACGGTGAAGCCAACCAGTTGCCGCCATAAATAAAACACGCCTGTTTGGGTAACACCCCAATCGTTTGTAAAAATTTAGACAGCCCTTTCATCATCGGAATTTCTGGTTTATTAACCAGTTTTAAAACAGGAGTGGCAATAAAACAGGCAGGGGTGTGATGGATTAAGGTATCAGCATCAAAATCGGTTGGCTTTACCAAAGCCGACGCCGTAGCAATTTCACTGACAAAGTGACATTTAGGGTTCGATTTATTATAAAGCGGATACGTACTGCTACCACCGGCATTCAAAATAAGCGTATCGCAAAACGGCTGGCCAAACATATCAAGCACCTGCTGGTAACAAGCTTGATAAGAACGCATGGCACATGCAAACGCCTTTGATTCACCACCCACAAAGATTGGCATTTTAGTTATGTGCGCTTCGTAGCCCATAAGACCGGTTAAAATTAACCGCGGATCGGCTACTAATATCTCTAACGCTTGGCAAAATTGAGCAAAACTTTCAGCATCATTGGCATCAAAACCACCACGATGTAAGCCCACATCTAATTCTAAATTGATATTAACCGTAGTGCCCAACTCTTTCGCCAGCTCTTGATACTGCTGCAAGCGCTCAACGCTATCGACTAACCAATGCAATTGTTTATCAACCGAAAACTGCGAATCGGCTAACGACCGATGCCACTGATAAAACTGACGAACACCTGCCACCGGCATCGGTTTACCCAATAAAATATCGGCCTCAGGAATGTGCGTTACCACGTGTTTTAAAAACGGTAAATGAAAGCTCATTAAGCGATTACTGCCACTGCGCTGCAAAATGTATTTCAGCAAGGGCACAGAAGGCAAAGATTTGGCCACTACACGGTAATCAAAACCCGTTTGAATAACAGCCAACAAAGCGTCTAAATTCTCGTCTAAACGCTGCTTATCAACCACCAGAGTAGGGCGGTGAGCGCCCGCTTGCGATAAAGCCAAGCCTAGCTGGGTAAAATACTCAGCCGAAGGAAATTTATTAATAGTCATTGTTATTATTTTATTAACGCATTAATGGAAATTTATTTTCTTGTACGTTTGTACCATATTGCGTGTGTTGCGTACAGCTAGAGTGCTTAATCTGCAGCCAGTTTGCTAGTATCAGCATTCATATCCACATTCATATCCACATCCACCCAAGTTGCGCCAATATTAATCGCTTGAAAACGATCGCTCGGTAAACCGTTGGCTTGCATCGCACGCTCCAACGCTACTGGCGGCTGGTCTATGCCTTCGGCGGTTAACACAAAGGTATTCCAATGAATACCAAACGCCGACTGGGCATTAATGTCTTTAAAAATCTCTACCGCGTCGGCTGGGTTCACATGATGGGTTTTCATAAACCAGCGCGGTTCGTAAGCGCCAATAGGAATCATCGCAAAATCCACCTTACCCAAAGCTTCGCCAATTTCTTTAAACTGGTAAGGGTTGTAGCCGGTATCACCGCCAAACCAAGCAGTAAACTTGTCGCTGTATTGTGATTGCGGCCAACTAAATGACCAAGATGCCCACAAGCTTTTATTGGTATCAAACAAACTTCTGCGCGACCAATGCTGGCTGGGTTGAGCTTGAACAGTTAGCTCGCCAATAGTGCGGGTATCCCACCAATCCATTTCTTCTACGTTGGCAATGTCAAAATCTTCAAACCATTCTTTTAAACCCAAAGGAACCAACCACAAAGGCTGTTTACCGTTTACTTCACGAATAAATTTAGCCTGAGTCAGCGCATTGACTGTGCCTTCATCTAAATGGTCATAATGATTATGCGAGATCACAATCACATCAATATTGGGCAAATCGTCAACACTAATTGCCGGTGGCGTAAAACGTTTAGGGCCAATGCTTTGCGAAAAAGAAGAACGCTCAGAAAAAATAGGGTCGGTTAACACATTCATCCCACGGTATTGCAGCAATACCGTTGAGTGACCAATTAAAGTGGCTTGTGCAATATCGTGGTTAGGATTATGAATTTTTTCTAAATCAGCGGGCTGCCAAAATTCGCGATGATTTTCGGGGGCCTCTGGCCATTCCATATCACCAAAAAAGCGCGCTTTAAAAAACGCAGCAAAACTGGGTTTATAATCTTCGGGAATGTATAAATTACGAAAGGTGCCATCGCCGTGGTGCGCGGGTGGCGTTGCGGCCGATACGCTGCTCAGTGAAATAATAAAAAGGGTAATCATTTTTAAAGCAAACATATCTAAACGCCATTTTTACTGATAAGTTAAATTGTATTTTGCTACTCAATCCCCAGCATTTTGTGGGTTTGTAAACTCAGCTTCCATTGTGGATGCTTTAAACAATATTGAGTTGCTTTCTGCGTATTACTCTGCGACAAACCTTGGTGCGCATCCGACACAATGTACTCCAGCGATGCATCTGCCATGGGCTGTAAATAACGATGAGTCGCTTGAACGTGGTCAAAAAATTCTGGCATCGCCAATGGCTGTGGATACACCAATTTCAGCTCATCACACTCTAGCAACACAAGCTCGGCATCGGCCTTTGGGCTTAAACACACCCAATCAATACCGTGCGGAGCAGGCAAGGTACCGTTGGTTTCAACCGCTACTTCAAAACCATACTCATGCATCACATTGATTAGCGGCTCGTCTAACTGCAACAAAGGTTCACCGCCGGTACACACAATATAAGGCGACCCTTGCAGCGTACCTTTTGCTTTAGACTGAGGCGACGGATTACCCGGCCACAACGATGCAATCAACTGCACCAACTCTTGTGCATTATAAACACCGCCGTTTTCACCATCGGTGCCGACAAAATCGGTATCGCAAAAATCACACACCGATTGCGCCCGAGATTCTTCTTTACCATTCCATAAATTACACTTACTAAAACGGCAAAAAACAGAAGGGCGGCCAGCTTGCCCACCTTCGCCTTGCAAGGTATAAAAAATCTCTTTAACGCGATACGTCTTCGTCATGTTTACAGCCTTAAACTTCGTAAGCCAAAGGATCAGTGGCGTTATTCATTGCAAACGCTTCTAAACGTTCAACACAAGAACCACACTTACCACAGGCTTTTTCGCGGCCGTTATAACAAGTCCAAGACTTGCCATAATCTAACCCCATGTTCAGACCATCGGTTAAGATTTCAGATTTGTGACTGTTTAGATACGGAGTAACAATATCAATTGGTTCATAGTTGGCGATTTTCGCGACGTTATTCATCGCATGCACAAACTCTGGGCGGCAATCGGGGTAAATAGAATGATCACCGGCGTGAGCGCCATAAAATACTTTCTCAGCGCCAATATCCACCGCATAACCAATCGCCAGCGACAACAAAATCATATTGCGGTTAGGCACCACAGTCGATTTCATATTGGCTGCTTCATAGTGGCCTTCAGGAATATCAATATCCGAGGTTAACGACGAACTTTGCAACAACTGATTAATTGCCGTGATATCAATAATTTTGTGTTCAATGCCCAACTCTAAACAAACCTGCTTAGCAAATTCAATTTCTTTGGTATGTTTTTGGCCATAATCAAAGGTAATAGCATACAGATCAAAACCTTCGGCTTTGGCTTTGTTTAAAATAGTGAAAGAATCCATTCCGCCAGAATAAATCACAACAGCTTTTTGTGAGATAGACTCGGATTGATCAGAAGACGAAAGAGGCAGGCTGGAAGACATAAAATCACTCAATTTTTTAACGGCACGTTCAATAATGCGCGCCATTATATAGCAAAGATTGAAAGACCGCATGGCCGATGCCTTTTGCCTTTGAGTCTGGCGTATATGTGCTATATAGAGTAGAATTTGCGCCATTAAATTTAAGTAAACCCATAACTTACAACGAGAGCATATCTATGTCTGACATCAAAAAAGTGGTGTTGGCGTACTCCGGTGGTCTGGATACGTCGGTAATTGTTAAATGGCTTCAAGAAGAATATAACTGCGAAGTTGTTACCTTCACCGCTGATCTTGGTCAGGGCGAAGAAGTTGAGCCAGCGCGCGCGAAAGCAGAAGCGCTGGGTATCAAAGAAATCTACATCGACGACCTGCGTGAAGAATATGCACGCGATTTCGTATTTCCAATGTTCCGTGCCAACGCAATTTACGAAGGCGAATACCTACTAGGTACGTCTATTGCTCGCCCACTAATCGCTAAGCGTTTAATCGAAATCGCTAACGAAACTGGCGCAGACGCAATTTCTCACGGCGCAACCGGTAAAGGTAACGACCAGGTTCGTTTCGAGCTAGGCGCTTATGCCCTTAAACCAGGCGTTAAAGTAATTGCACCATGGCGTGAGTGGGACTTAACGTCTCGTGAAACCTTAATGGCTTACTGTGCAGAGCACGGCATTGAAATTGAAAACAAAAAAGGCAAAAAGTCGCCCTACTCAATGGACGCTAACTTGCTGCACATCTCTTACGAAGGCGACATTCTAGAAGATCCATGGAATGAGCCAGAAGAAGACATGTGGTTATGGACTAAGTCGCCAGAAAACGCACCAAACGAGCCGACTTATGTCACGCTTACTTTCAAAAACGGTGACGTAGTTGCCATCGACGGCGTTGATAAATCTCCAGCGACCGTAATGGAAGAACTAAACAAAGTTGCTGGCGAAAACGGCATTGGCCGTGTCGACATCGTAGAAAACCGTTACGTGGGCATGAAAGCTCGCGGTTGTTACGAAACGCCAGCCGGTACTGTGCTATTGAAAGCACACCGTGCGATTGAATCAATCACACTAGACCGCGAAGCCGCTCACCTTAAAGATGAGTTAATGCCGCGTTACGCCAAGTTGATTTATAACGGCTACTGGTGGTCTCCTGAGCGTGAAATGCTACAAGCCGCAATCGACAATACACAAACCGTAGTAAACGGTGACGTACGTTTGAAACTGTACAAAGGCAACGTCATTGTTGTTGGCCGTCAGTCTGAAGACAGCTTGTTTGACGAAGCCATTGCCACGTTTGAAGACGATGCAGGTGCATACGATCAAAAAGACGCAGCAGGCTTCATTAAGTTGAACGCGCTACGTTTGCGTACTGCCGCTAAGAAAGGCCGTAACCCGCTTTCTAAGAAGTAGTCGCTAAGAAGTAATTCTTAATGACTAGCAGCCACAAAAAAGCTTAACTGGAGTGATTCGGTTAAGCTTTTTTTTGGCTAATAAAAAAGGCCAAAGCGGTTTACTGACTTGGGCTGGAAATCGCTGCATAATAAGCCGATTAGACGACTTATTAGCTAAAACATCAATACTATTAACAGAGAGCTCCACCTCTTATGAACTCGAATAAAAACGTTGTTATAACCGGCGCATCTTCAGGTATCGGTGCGGCATTAGCGCACGAATTCGCCAACCGCGGTTACAATATTGCATTGTGCGCCAGACGCGTCGAAAAGTTAGACACACTAAAAGCAGAACTGAGCCAAAAAAACAGCAAGATCAAAGTGATCAGCGCAGCCCTAGATGTAAACGATCTAGATTCTGTACCGCAAGTATTAAACGACATTAAAACTCAAATGGGGCACCTCACCATAGTCGTTGCCAATGCCGGCATTACGGGCGTGCGTCGTAGCGGAAGTGGTGATTTAACCGTTGATAAAAATATTATACAAACCAACTTGTTCGGCGCAATCGCTACCATTGACGCGTCTATCGCTATTTTTCGCGAACAAGAATTTGGCCACATCGTAGGTATGTCATCTTTCTCGGCGTTTCGTGGTATTCCTGGCAGCGCAGCGTATTCGGCTTCAAAAGCAGCACTCACCAACTACCTGCAAGCGGTGGGAACCGAACTGTTCCGCAAAAAAGACATTCAAGTAACTGCTATTCACCCTGGGTTTATTCGCACAGAAATCGACGACAATATCGACAAATTCCCGTTTGTGATCAATGCCGACAAAGCCGCCAGAACCATGGTTAACGCCATCGAAAAAGGCAAAACCGATGTAGTTGTCCCTAGCTGGCCATGGGCGGTATTGCGTAAAGTCATTCCGTTATTGCCAAACTCGGTGATGGCCAAAATATTTTAACCGCAATTATTTTAATCACGCTTATGGCAGAAATCATGCCGATGGCATATAAGCCGCGAAATCCCAGTGCCAGCAAGCCTTGCTTCTGGTAGAATTCGCGGCCATTAACATTCCACCTTTATTATTGCGGTCAATGCCGCTAGAGGCCTGAGTTATGAGTCTTGCAGATCAAATCTTAGCGGTAAATAACGACCTACCTATCCGCACCGACAAACCCGTTCACAGCGGCAAAGTACGTTCGGTTTACTGGCTAACCGAAGCTGATAGCAAGCGCCTAATTCAAGAAAAGGGCTACGACGTTGCCGCCGACGCACCTTTAGCGATCATGGTCATCAGTGACCGTATCTCGGCGTTCGATTGCATCTGGCACGGCGAAGGTGGCATGCAAGGGGTTCCAGGTAAAGGCGCGGCATTAAATGCCATTTCCAACCACTGGTTCCGTTTATTCCGCGAACAAGGTTTGGCCGATAGCCACATTTTAGATATTCCACATCCGTTCGTTTGGATCGTACAAAAAGCGCGCCCAGTGATGATCGAAGCCATTTGCCGCCAATACATCACCGGTTCCATGTGGCGTTCATACAGCAAAGGCGAGCGCGATTTCTGCGGTATACACATGCCAGAAGGTCTACAGAAAGACCAAAAACTTCCCGAGCTATTAATCACACCTTCAACCAAAGGCATCCTCGAAGGGATACCAGGAGTGCCAGCGGTTGACGACGTTAATATTACCCGTCAAAACATTGCCGACAACTTTGCTGCCTTTAACTTCAGCAAAGAATCTGACATTGAACAGTATGAAAAATTACTAAAAGAAGGCTTTGCGGTTATCTCAAACGCCCTTGCTGAAATTGACCAAGTGTTTGTCGATACCAAGTTTGAATTTGGTTATGTAAACGATGCCGCTGGCAACGAAAAGCTAATTTACATGGATGAAGTAGGTACCCCAGACTCATCGCGTATTTGGGATGGCGAGCAATACCGCAACGGCAAGATCGTCGAAAACTCCAAAGAAGGCTTCCGCCAGTTTTTGTTGAATCACTTTGAAGATGCCGACATCTTATTAAACAAAGATCGTATGGAAGAACGTACTGCTTTGGCGCGAGATAACGTACTGCCTGCCAGTGCCTTAATGGACCTATCAAAAACCTATTTAAATATTGCAGAAAAAGTGATTGGCGAAAAAATTATCTTATCCGATAATCCAAAATCCGAAATCATCGCCATATTAAAAGACCAATATGGGCTTGTAGACTAAGCATGTTCTCAGGATTCGATTACGGTACCTCCAACTGTGCCATGGGCATCATTACGCCCAATAAAAAAATTCAACTACTCGATCTAGAACCTGGCAAAGCATTTATGCCATCAACACTATACGCACTCGAGCGCGAACTGATTTGCGAGCAAGTGGGTTTGCAAATGACCGAAGGTGATGAAGAACAATCTGATATCAAACAAGATTTTTTGCAGCAACGTGATAACGCCCTTGCACAAGCACGTAGAATTCGCCAACAAGAAGGCCTAGACAGCAGCGAGCAAAGCCTGTTTTTTGGCCGTGCTGCGTTTAATGAATATTACGACTTTCCCGAAGAAGGCTATTTTGTAAAATCGCCCAAATCGTTTTTAGGTGCCAGTGGTTTACGCCAAGAACAAGTCTTCTTTTTTGAAGACATCGTCACCGCTATGATGCAAAACGTAAAAGCTCAAGCAGAAAAAAGTGCGGCGGCACTGGGCATTCACCAACCCATTGAACACACCGTGATTGGCCGACCAGTAAACTTTCAGGGCTTAAACGCCGAGCAAAGTAACAAACAAGCCATCGACATACTCACTATCTCTGCGCTGCGTGCCGGTTTTAAATCGGTCGAATTTTTATTCGAACCCATCGCTGCAGGGCTGAATTTTGAAGCCGATCTAACAGAAAATAAAACCGTACTAGTGGTAGATATTGGCGGCGGAACAACCGACTGTGCCATGGTACGCATGGGCCCAAATCATAAAAATCAAGACCAGCGCCAGCAAGACTTTCTAGGCCATAGCGGCGAACGAGTAGGGGGTAACGATTTAGATATCCAGTTGGCAGGGCACTGTTTAATGCCATTGTTGGGCATGGGCAGCCACTTTAAAGACGGCAAACCTATTTCTACTAAAACATTTTGGGATGCCGTTGCCACCAACGACATCAACGCACAAGCTCAATTCAACAGCCTACACACCAAACTGTATTTAGACCAACTGGTGCGCGACAGCGCTAAACCCAACGAAATAAAGCGCTTTGTAAAATTACATGCCGACAAACTCAACCATCAACTGGTGCGCTGTGCAGAAGAAAGTAAAATAGAACTGTCTAGCCTTAGCCAGCACCGCGTTGATTTATGTTTTATCGAAGCTGCGTTAAGTGAAAATATCACGCGTGAAAAACTAGCTTATGCGGTACAGCGACCAATCGAAAAAATGGCCAATCTTATGGATGAAGCCATTAAACAAGCGGGTTGCAAGCCCGACCTAGTTTACGTCACCGGCGGCTCTGGCCAATCACCAGTAATACGCGCCGCGATTCAGCAAAAAATTGGCGACGTGCAAGTCGTTGATGGCGATCACTTCGGCAGCGTTGCATCAGGCTTAACCGTATGGGCCGAACGATTATTTAGCTGATTATTTAGCTGATTATTTTATCAAGTTAGTACTTTTGTATTAACTTGGCCTAAATCGTCCTATGCTCACATTCTGCTAACACTTACTATCGTCTACTAGCTAAGACTATAAAAAATATAAAAACAAATTATAAAAACAAAAAAGTGAGCCCAGAATGAAATTAAACACCGCCCTGTGCATTGCGTTAAGCGCTAGCTTAGCGTCGCCGCTGGTGATAGCCATGTCCAACACCCCAGCGGTTGCCGATACGCCAATCACACCCACTCAGCCAACAGAACCAACAGAGCTGCCAGCCAATAACGGCCTAGCGTACGCCGACGATTTTCGCTTGCTAGCCTACAACGTTTACATGCTGCCCGAAGTACTGGCTAACTGGAATCATCAAGGCCGTGCAGAAATGATTGTTAATGCCGATTTCATGAAAGGCCACGACGCTATTTTATTACAAGAACTGTTCGACAACGCTCCAGCCGATACAGTATTAAACGGCCTAAAAGCCGAATACCCACATCAAACACAGGTGCTAGGCCGAACTAAAAATGGTTGGGACGCAACACTGGGCTCGTATGCAAATGGTACTGTAGAAGACGGTGGCGTAGCCATTGTGAGTCGCTGGCCCATCGAAGAACAAATTCAATACGTATATGCCAAAGGCTGTGGCGCAGACTTTTGCCAACAAAGGTTTTGTATACGCCCGAGTTAACAAAAACGGCGCAGACTATCACTTAATTTCGACCCACGCCCAAGCCGAAGACAGCACGTGCGACAACCCCGCAGCCACCCGTAAAAGCCAATTCATAGAAATGCAAAACTTCATTGCTAGCCACAACATACCGGCAGACGAAGTGGTTTTTTTAGGCGGCGACTTCAACGTAATAAAAGGCACCAACGAATACCCAGACATGCTAGAAACCTTAAAGGCCAGCGCACCCGATGCTTATGCCGGTTTCAATACCAGTTGGGATCCAGAGTCCAACGGTATGGCGTACTATAACTACCCAGATTTACCCAGTGAGTACTTGGATTACATTTTTGTGTCACGCGACCATGCGCAGCCAACGCATTGGCACAATCAATCGTTAGACGTAACGTCATCTATGAGTTGGTCGGTGGGTAATTACAAGTATCAAGAACTGTCTGATCATTACCCAATTGCCGGTTTCTCGTACGCTAACGAAAATACCCGTACCGAAAGCTACCGTGCAGTGAACAACCCATACCAAGGCGTGCAATTTCAAAACAAAGCCAACAGTAAATACATACGCATCGACAGCAATAACAACAACGGCTGGTTAACCGTAAAAGGCGACGCCAACGACCCAGCAACCGTAATGAATATGGATAACTGGTATCCTAAAAATCGTGCCTTTTGCATACGCAACGACGACTGGATTCAAGTGCAAGGCGCACAACGAGAGGGATCATATTGGAACTGGTGGTTAGGCGGTGGCGGTGGTAACTACGCATTTTTTACCAACCCAGAAAACGCCTCGAATAAACTGCGGGTAAGAATTTTGAACGACGATGGCGATTGCTTGCAAGACGGCGACCAAATTGCTTTTGTTGATCGCAGTACCGTTAACGGCACAGATTATTACCTACAGCGCTGGCCAGCGGGTGCTTGGCAAGATCATTTGTATTTATGGTCTAACACAGTAGGGGATAACGAAACTTTTACTATACACATGGGCCAAGCTGAAAAACAAAACTTTGCTCCTAACTTGCGCTATTTTCAGTAATTAATGCAGTAGTTCATGCAGTAGCTAATGCCGACATAGAAAAATGAGATAAATAAAAAAAGGGCTTTGTTTAGCTTTTTCGCTAAACAAAGCCCTAGCAAAGCCTGAACAATTAAGACGTTTTAAAGGTATCAATAATGCTTTTTAGTTTTACCCCCAAACCGTTCAACTCTTGGCTAGAATCAGACACATGATTACTGTTTTCTGCCGACTGCTCAGACAACTGAGAAATCTTAACCACCGACTCATCAATCTCTTTAGCCACCGCCGACTGTTCTTCTGCCGCCGTCGCCATCTGAATATTCATTTCAGCAATCGTACTAATATCAGTCACAATTCTCTGCAAAGCAGACGACGAATCATCGGCTAACTTAACCGTACTACTGGCTTTATCACTGCCTTCGGTCATAGCCTTCACAGCCGCATTGGTGCCTTTTTGCAAACGCTCAATCATCACATTAATTTCTTCCGTCGATTTTTGAGTACGGCTAGCCAAAGTTCTTACCTCATCGGCTACTACCGCAAAACCACGGCCTTGCTCACCGGCGCGGGCTGCCTCAATGGCCGCGTTTAACGCTAACAAATTGGTTTGTTCAGCAATGTCGCGTATCACATCCAATACCGTACCAATAGACTGGCTTTCAGCTTCTAATTGGTTAATTACATCGGCGGCAGCTTTCACATCAGTAGCCAGCTCGGCGATTCCGCATGTTGTTTGCTCCATCACATCCAAACCCGCAGTGGCATCTTCGTTAGCACCTTTCACTGCATCGGCTGCTTGTTCAGCACTGCGCGCAATTTCTTGCACTGTAGAACTCATTTCATTAATCGCTGTAGCTACCTGATACGTCTGCTGGTTTTGGTCATCCATCTGCTGCTTACCCGACTGGGCAAACGACTCTAGCTTTGCCGAAGCGTGGGTTAATTCTGTGTTGGCCATGGCTACATCAATAATACTGGACTCAATTTTCTCGATAAAACCATTAAACGCCACCGCCATACGCGACACCTCATCGGTACCGCCAATGCGTAAACGCTGAGTTAAATCACCTTCACCTTTTGCAATATTATTCATGGCATCGGTCGTGGCTCTAATCGGCACCGAAATACTGCGCGCAATGTAATAAGACACCACCACAATCAAAATCGTAATCACTAAAATAAATAACACTAAACCCGACGTTACTTCGTAAAATTCAACTTCTACATCGTCTACATACACACCCGAACCGACAATTAATTTCCAAGGTTCAAAACCCTTCACAAAAGAAATCTTCTCAACCGGATCATCTGCACCAGGTTTTGGCCACATATAAGGCACAAAACCTTCACCATTACTTGTGACCACCTTTACCATTTCACTGAATAATCTTTGCCCAGCAGGGTCGGTAAAATCAGACAAATCTTGGCCATTCAAACTTGGTTTAATCGGGTGCATTATCATGCGCGCTTGATAATCGTTAACCCAAAAATAATTATCGCCAGCGTAACGTAATCTAGAAATAGCCTCTAAAGCACGAGCTTTAGCATCTTCTTGAGAAAGCTCACCGGCAACGGCACGTTCGTGATAACTGGTTAATAAACTAAAAGTAGACTCCACCAACAGCTGAGTTTGTGTACCCTTGTTATCCATTAAATTAGTGCGGTATTGCATCAATAACGATGTCACCACAAACAAGAAAAAAACAATAAACAAACCAATTAAAAATCCTAATCGGTTAGCAATGGTTATTTGGCGTAATAACGTTAACATGATTCAGTTTCCTTCTTACATTAATGAGCTAAATAGACAAAATATCCAATAGCACAATTAACATTCATATTATTAAGGGGATGTGTTTAATAAGCGTTTAATATACTTACAAGGATAGCCGTTAAAAAAGAAATATCACGCCAGAAATAAAGAAGATTAGCCTATGTCAGAAAAGACACTAATGCGATAGCATTACTAATAATCAGACACACGACCAGACACACAACCGCAGAAGAATCTTATGCCAACCAAAACACCGTTGACCCAACAGCAAAACGCCACCTTAAAAACTCTGACTCTAGTCGGTTATTTAGAAGGCACCTCGTTTTTACTGTTATTGGGTATCGCCATGCCACTCAAATACATGATGGGCATCCCCGAAGGCGTAAAATACATCGGCATGGCCCACGGCGTGCTGTTTATTGCATACATACTGGTATTAATGGGCGCAGCCAGCAAAGTTAAAATGCCACTGTGGGCGATGCCACTGGGTGTACTAGGATCGTTCCTACCGTTTGGGCCATTCGTGTTTGACCACATGCTTAAAAAGCATCTCAACCGTTAAACAAGCAGACCACAAAAATTTAAAACAACCCCTGCTGAGGGTGATGCAAACACACCGTATCGCCCACAGTAATATGCCCCGACTGAATCACCTTCAAACACAAACCCCCGTGACCCATCATCGCCGCAATACCGCCTTTACCCAACAACGCCTCCATGCGTAAACAAGGGTGACACAAAGCACCGGCTTCAAAAATAGCCCCACCAATCGAAAATTGCTGATACCGCAACGCGTCTAAATTCATTCCCTTAATCACTAAATTACGGCGCAACAATAAAGGATGAACCGCCGCCGCAGCTTCTGGCCCACGGCTTAACGACAAAAAATGCGCGATCTGGCCAATATACTCCTCGCTGATTAGCGTAACCTGCCGCCCAGAACCCAAAGTGTTTTCTGTACGGTGATCACCCTCTAAACCAGAACCCGCAAGCGCCTGCACAGAATCAAGCTCAATCATTGGCGCTTTACGCGCAGGGCGAACCCCAACCCAACACAATTCACCGGGCGGCAAATCTTCAATATAACGCGAAAACAAACGCTTCCCAGAGGTAGACACCCGTGAAATCGCCATGGCAAACCCTTAGACAATAAACAAAGCCAGAACCATAGCATAACAAGCCGAAAATGCGGTAAGAGAAGGGTGAATGTGACATTCACAAAAAGGTCATTAGAGTTGAAAAATAGCCGCAGTTAAGGCATTGTTCTTAGCCTCAATTAGACAGATTTAAAATAGATGACAAAGCGTAATCTGTATTTATCATGAGATATAGGATTGCTGTTTTTATACAAAGAATATTAAAGGACTAAGTTTGAATGATCGATGTTACTGCTGCTGTTATCAAACATAATGCACTTATTCTCTGTGCTAAAAGATCAAAGGGAAAGCACTTAGAAAATCATTGGGAATTTCCTGGTGGTAAAATAGAAGAGAACGAAACTCCAGAAGAATGTCTACAGCGTGAATTAAAAGAAGAATTTACAATTGAGACAGAGATTGGTGAATTCATTGCAGAAAGTATTTTTGATTATGGTAAAAAAAATATCCGTCTTTTAGCTTTCTATGTTAATCATATTTCAGGTGAGTTTAAGCTAATAGACCATGATGAAATACGCTGGTTAAATATAGAACAGTTGGATGAATTAAATTGGGCACCTGCAGATCTACCTATTATTGAAGCATTAAAACAGCAAGATGAAATAAAACAAACGACTTCGTTTTATTCAGAGAATGCTGAAACTTATTCCAAAGAAACGTTAATGAATAATGTGAATCATATACGTGACCGCTTTATATCGTTACTTCCAGATAATGCACATATTTTAGACCTAGGATGCGGATCAGGTCGTGACAGTAAAGAGTTTAAAGATCTGGGTTTTTTGATCACACCTCTAGAATCATCAAAAGAGTTAGCTAACTTAGCTTCGCGTTATATTGGTGAGTCTGTTCTAAATATACGTTACCAACAGCTGCAAGATTTAAACAAGTACGATGCAATTTGGGCTTGTGCCAGTTTATTACATTGTCCAAAAAGTCAGATCAAATATGTATTACAGAAATGTATAAACTCTTTAAAAAATGACGGTATATTTTACTTTTCTTTTAAATATGGAGAAGGTGAGCGTTTAGATAAGCGGGGCCGTTTCTTTAATGATTACACCGCAAAGTCTTTAAAAGTTTTAATGTTATGTTTCGATCAAATAGAAATATTGGATATTTGGGAAGAGTCGACGCTACTGCGTGGTGAGGAACAAATTTGGGTGAATGGTCTAATTCGTAAAGTTGGATTTAAATGAACACGGGAAGTGCACTTAAAAATGATACTCCATCATTAATAACTGGTGGTGATGATCACTTTTTACCAAAGTTAATTACTGAAATAAATCGTGCTGATAAAATTGATATGACGGTTGCTTTTATTCGTCAAACAGGCATTAGATTACTTCAATATCCTTTAAGAGACGCGCTTGAACGCGGTGCTAAGATCAGAATATTAACTTGCGATTATATGCAGATAACTGATCCAGCAGCTTTGAGAACGTTGCTTTTACTTAAAGAGCCACGTGCTGAAAATCTCGAAGGCGCTGATGTTAAAATTTATGAAAGTAAAAATACAAGTTTTCATATGAAGGCGTATATTTTTATCCAGAGTGATAATACTAAAAGTAACGCTTTTATCGGCTCAAGCAATATTACGCAGTCTGCACTAACAGTCGGTTTGGAATGGAATCTACGAGTAGAGTATTCAGAAAACCCTCACCGATTTAAAGAAATTCAAGATCAGTTTGATGTCCTTTTCCATCATAAAAAAAGTGTAGAGCTTACTCAGGAATGGGTAGATGTTTATCAATCAATTTATAAAGAACCAAGTCAGCGTACAGCTGCTGTTGTTCCTGGTGCTGATGAACAAGAACAACCTGCAATACCAAATGAAATACAAACAGAAGCACTAACAGCGTTAAATGAATCACGTATTAACGGCAATCGCCGTGGATTAGTAGTATTGGCTACGGGTATGGGTAAAACATGGTTGTCAGCATTTGATAGTAAGCAAATTAATGCGAAGCGTATTTTATTTGTAGCCCACCGTGAAGAAATTTTATTTCAGGCTGAAGAAACTTTTGTTCGTATTCATCCAACAGTAAAAGTTGGGCGCTATACAGGTAAGAAAAAAGAACTTAATGTTGATATGTTATTTGCCTCAATCCAAACATTAGGTACGCGAACGCATTTAGATAAATTTAACAAAGATCATTTTGACTATATTGTAGTGGATGAATTTCATCATGCTGCTGCTAGAACGTACCAGCAATTATTGTCTCACTTCACACCAAAATATTTATTGGGTCTAACAGCAACGCCAGACCGAACTGATCAGAGTGATATTTTATCGTTATGTGATGACAACCTAGTGTATCGCAGTGATTTATTTCAAGGTATTAACCGGGGAATACTTTCACCCTTTCATTATTACGGTATTGGTGATGACACAGTTAATTATCAAGAGATTAGCTGGAGAAATAACAAGTTTGATCATAACCAATTAACGAATCAATTAGCCACAGTAGCACGCGCCAATCATGCACTAAAGCATTGGCGAAACTTGAAACAAAAAAGAACACTGGCATTTTGTATATCAACAAAACATGCAGATTTTATGGCTTCTTTTTTTATTAAGAAAGGAGTTAAGGCGGTATCTGTACATAGTGAATCGAATACGCGTCGTAACGATGCGCTCTCTCAGTTAGAGGCAGGCACTATTGAAGTCGTCTTTTCGGTAGACTTGTTTAATGAAGGGGTGGATCTACCCTCGATTGATACTGTTTTAATGCTAAGGCCCACCGAATCTAAGATTATTTTTTTACAACAGTTAGGCCGTGGTCTAAGACGCTGTGAGGGCAAAGACAAGTTAATTATTGTGGACTTTATTGGTAATCACCAAAGTTTCTTTAACAAGCCCGAAGCCTTATTCAAAATTGGGAATACTAATTCGGAAAAGAAAAAGTATGTTAGTGACGTGAATGAGGGTTCATTGGTCCTACCGGATGGTTGCTTTATCAATTATGACCCTGTTGCCATTAATTTTATGCAACAGCTCACCGCTACTCGTATTGATACACAAGTTGATATATATGAATCATTAAAGGCTTCTCGTGGGCATAGACCGTCTATAAGTGCCTTTTATCATGGCGGTGGTAGCATAGACACCGTGCGTAAAGAGCATGGTAGCTGGTTTCAATTTGTTGCCCAGCAGGCAGATTTGTCTGAGGTTGAGCAGATTTGTTTAACACACCATCAAGAATTCTTTTTCGAAGTTGAGATTACTCAACTTACAAAATCGTTTAAGTTGATACTGCTTGAGTCGCTATTAGAGAATGATGGTTTTACGTCACCAGTCAGTACGCTAGCGATTGCACAAAATAGCTTTGGCATATTCAAGCGCCGATCTCGTTTTCTTGAAGAACTACCTGAGAAGTTTCGAGAACTTAAAACACTTGAGTCTGAGCAATTAAAGTCGTGGCATGGTTATTGGTTAAAGAATCCAGTGAATGCTTGGATGAAAAGAATAAAAAAGTCAGGCGAGAGTTACTTTGAAGTTAAAAATAAAGCATTTAAATACCTAGACGAAATTAACGCTGATGAGTTAGATGCTTTTAATATTATGGTGCAAGAACTGGTTAATTACCGCTTTGTAAAATATGAACAGCTACTCAGTAATAAAACCATAGAAAACGATACAAGCACTATCCCAGCCTTGCCTGAAGCGGCAAATTCAATCCCTTATTTCAGCGATCTGAGAATTGCCTGTGGTCATTTCAGAACCAGTAACCACGAAACAGAAGAAGTTGAGCAGATAGCTTTATCAGACAAATATGGTCATCTAGATCCTGCCAAGCACTTTATCGCCCGTGCTGTTGGTAATTCAATGAATGGAGGGAAGCATCCCATTCATGATGGTGATTATTTATTACTTGAACATATCACCTCAAATAACGCAGGCAGCATCAGCAATCAGATTGTTGCCATTGAACGCCAAGATACCAGTGGTGATGATCAGTACCTATTGCGCTATGTAAGTAAGCTTGGCCAAGGGCAGTATGAGTTAATCGCTCAGAATCCTGATTATGAACCTATGATGGCCACCGAAGAAATGACTACTTTTGCGCGATTGAAGGATGTTATTGATCCGATGGATTTGTATCTGCATCAATCGTTTATGCGCGCTGATATTCCAGCATTGTTTGGTTTGGCATTTAATAAGGCCATTTGGGAGGCAGGGCATGTTTGCCCGAAGGGGCAAGATGATCAGTTTCTTTTAGTTACCCTGAACAAACAAGGCAAGAATGCTGACCACCAGTATCATGACTATTTTAAAGATGGAAATACCTTCCACTGGCAAAGCCAGAACTCTACCTCTTCGACTAGTGGTAAAGGGCTGCGCTTAATTAACCATCAAGCTAATGGCAGCAGGCTCCATTTGTTTGTACGTAAGAATAAGTTGGAAGCTAAGAAAGGTGCGCCGTTCTATTATTGTGGCACTGTGAATTATGTATCCCATGAGGGTGAGAAGCCAATGAGTGTAATTGCGGGGCTTGATTATGAGCTGTCGGAATATTTGAAGTTGGAGTTTGTTGGGTGATTAGAGTTAGTTTTATCGTTAAGTAATGCTCTTCAATACCTCGTCAGAGTAATAAGGGGCTGGAGTTTAAGACGGTTATTTTAGCGAGCTTGTGTACGTTGAAGAATCATGTCGAAGAGGTGCGGTTGTTGTATGTGGGTATGACCCGTGAGCGTGAGAAATTGTTGGGGTAGGAATGTCACCTTGAAAACTTTTATTCTGGCTTGCCATTATACGGAATACCCGTATAGTTGATGTATGAAAACAGTCTATGAAACCGACACCTTTAAGAAACAAGCCGATAAAATTTGGGCAGAAGATGAGCGCTTGGCATTTGTTACTTATATTGCTGATAATCCTGACGCTGGGGATGTTATCCCTAATGCGGAAGGTGCGCGTAAAATACGCTGGAACCTTGGTGGCCAAGGCAAGCGTGGCGGTGTTCGGGTAATCTATTTTAATGTGAGTGAAGATTTACTTTGTTTAGTAGCGATCTATAAGAAAACAGAGCAATTAAACATGAGCGCAAAGAAAATCAAAGAGGTGCACTAATATGAATATTGAACGCATTGCACAAGCGATCGAAGATGATGCGGGTGAGTCGATAGAAGGCTTGCGTGAATCGCTTACTGAAATGAAGGCGGGTAATATTGCTCGTCAATATACTCCCGAGCAGCTGTTGCTTCAAAAAGCTCGTTCAAGTCTGCATTTGTCGCAAGCAAAGTTTGCCAAGCTTATTAATACTCCTGTGGCTACTTTAAGAGATTGGGAGCAAGGGCGTTTTAAACCTGCAGGCAGCGCATTGGTTTTGTGTAAGGTTGCTATTAAAGATCCTAGTATTCTTTTGTCGGTGTGATTTGAGTTACGACCTAGCAGTCGATGCTAGGCTAATGCAATTCACATTCACGGGTATCTTTTAGGTGAGGCAAGGCTTTTCGATAATTACTGAGGATGGTATTAAGTATCACTTAAAGAAATTACAAGAAAAAAAGATGCTACAACGCATAGGGTCAACTAAAGCGGGTAGTTGGAAGGTCTTGCCAGCATTGGAAGGTATGCAGGTGACAAAAAACTCAACTAAAGAGTAAACTAGCATTAATTAGCCTTCCTTAACCCTTTCTTGATTGCTGGGGTAGAAGCACGTTTTAAAGTGGAAATGGACTTTGGCAAAAATAATACCCAGTTTGGGCAGTTGTGTTCGCAAAATGACCTCTGGCGAGAAGCGCCGTTTAATACTCTAGGTGTACATTATATTTACGAACCTCCATTTATCGTTATTACGTGCCAATTTATTGAGGCTCTATTAACTCAATTGAATTTAACATTCGGTTAATCACACCTTAATGAATTCCATAATCATAACTAGATAGAAATGAATATGTTTGAAAAAATAAATAAAGATCACTTAGAGTTGACCTGCCCTGAGTGTGATAAGAACACAAAGATCAAAACAGAAGATGGTGTTAGTTGTAGTAGTTGTAATGAGTCTTTTAAGGGGATGGTGTTTAACCAAAAGAAGCTCCTAACAAAGTCAGCTGCTTATCTTATAGTGGCGGGTGCTATAGGAGGTGTTGTTTTGGACAATAAGATAGAGGATTCTAGGTTACCTTATGCAGCTGAATATAAATTGATGGATACTTGTATAAGTGCTTATTCAGGAATGGTTAATGCTAAAGAACATTCTGATCGAATAGATATGTGCTCTTGTGCAGTAAGGAAATCAGTAAATAATTTAGGTGTAGGCCGTGATAGGAATGAACCCGATGAGGTACTAGAAGCATTTTCACATGATGTCAGGTCTGCTGCCCGTGGATGTTAATTTATGAGTAATAATGCTGCCTCGACTGAACAGATCCAAAATTTTTTAGATGTGTTGAATGATGTAGGTATTTCTATTCGACGGTTCTGTGAAATTGCTGCTGGCGAAGAATATAATTTGACGGATGATGAAGTTAGCAGTTTAGTTGAAAAATACCGTAAACGTTTCAGTCGTAAATCAATGCTCCAGTTTGACTTGAATATTATGACTGATATTTTAGAAAAGCAGCCTGAGTATAAATCTTCTAAAAAAATTAGGTTATCTAGAAAAGAAAATACTTTTGAGAATACAAATTTCGAAAGCTTATTAGTGTCTTCTTTTAAGGCTTTAAAGTAATACAAAAAGGGCTGCCAATTGGCAGCCCTTTTTGTATCGAGTTACTTCGGCGGATTATTTCCGCGACCGCCACCCGATGGCTTTCCTGTTGTGCTTGGTCCGTTAGGTGGACGAGGCGCTGAAGATTTAGTCATTGTTATTTCCTCTTACCATTTCCAGTGTTCTTTGCAGCAGCTGATTGTGCGCGTGCTTCGAATGACCCCTTTGTTGTTTGGCCATTACCTGCTTTAGCGGCAGTAGCTTGGATACGTGCAGCTGCGGCTGTTGTCATGGGTGTTTTCTTTGACATGTTTATGTCCTCATTTTATTTATATTGTGTACCGCCCCCGCTGGGGTTTATTCGGTACAAATTAACTATACAAGTCTGCATGGGGACTATTGGGGACAATTAACTTATTAAGTTTGTTTACAGGCATGCAGTTAATATTCATGGTGTTGTCTGGAATATTAGAATTATAAAAACGTTTCAGCTGAAACGTTTTCTGGTTATAAAAAAGAGAATTTAGATGATGCTGAGTTATTACCCGAGCGGTTGTTGAAGGATGAGCCGCAGTTAGAGCAGGAGCCACTCACGTTCCCTCAGCGTCGTGAGGATGCTTTGCTGGCAATGGCTGTTGTGATAATGATCTACTGAATGGCGAGGATCTGCATGCAAATGATCTAAAGCAGGCTTTGCCGAAGGATATTTATGACGGCATTGATGAGAAAACTGCGGTTACCAAGTGGATGGGTGAGCAGATGGATTTGAGTATGGCGGTGGATGGGTTGTTAGGTGTGAGTTGGGTGTGAGTTGGGTGTGAGCTTAATCTAAATTTTTCTGCATATATTCATCAAATATAGGATCGGTCAGTATGGATTTTTTTACTCAGCTTGCCAGTGATGTACGGAAATTACGCAAAGATAATGCTTGGAGCCAGCAACAGTTAGCGGATATGGCAGGTCTCGACCGAACGACTATCAGTGCTTTAGAGCGTAATAAGTTTAATGATATTGGTATTCGTAAAATACAGCGTGTATTGCAAGTGCTTAGTCATTCATTGGCTATTAAGTCGGTAGGCTTGCCTAATCTCGATGATATGCAGCGCTTTAATCAGGAGAATGGTTGATGGCGAATGTTGATGTTTATGTTCAATCTGAAAATGTAGGCTTACTGGCAAAAACGGCTAAGGCTGATGAATTTAATGAAAAGCATAGTTTCACTTACCTAGCGAGTTCAGATCAGGCGCTCTCTCTTTTAATGCCGATTCGAAGAGAGACTTATGATTATCCTGGGTTGCACCCAATTTTTCAGATGAATTTACCCGAGGGCTATTTGAGAGAATATTTAGAACGTGCAACGGCTAAGGTTTTTGGTAGTGATGATTTAACCGTTTTAACGTTGCTGGGGAGTAATCAAATAGGCTGTTTGCAATATCGCCTTGAAGGGCAAGAGTTTGATAATGAGCCTCACGAAGCGCCAGAGTTATTGAGCATACTTGAAAGCTGCGATGATAATTTATTTGATCAGCTATTAAAGCGCTTTGCATTAAGGTCGGGTGTGGCGGGTGTCCAACCTAAAATGCTACTGGATGCTACGGATATTCAGGATAGTGCTTCTCGTTTACCTGCTGATAAATCGACTGTTAATTTAAATTATTATGTTGTTAAAGCATGGGGTAAAGAGTTCCCGCATTTAGCGTGTAATGAATATGTTTGTCTTATGCTATGTAAGCATTCAGGGCTTGATGTGCCTGATTTTTACATTAGCGATAACGGTAAATTATTTATCAGTAAGCGCTTTGATATTGATTCACAGGGTAATGCGTTGGGCTTTGAAGATTTTTGTGTGCTTCAGGCTAAATCCACTAAACAGAAATATGATGCAAGTTTGGAGTCGTGTTCAAATACGATTAGGCAATTTGTATCACCTCAGCATTTATCCCAAGCGTTGTCTGATTTCTTTAAACTGACCGTTATTAATGTATTGATTCGAAATGGTGATGCGCATTTAAAAAATAGCGGCATTGTTTATGATGATTTGAAAGGCTACCGGCAGGGAAATTTGCCGACTCAAAACCGAAAGCTGGCACCGATTTTTGATGTTGTGAGTACGGTTGTATACATCAAAAATGATTCGATGGCATTGACGTTAACGGGTTCTAAACGTTGGCCTAAATGGAAGGTATTAGAGCAGTACGCTATCACGCATTGCGGGCTAACCAAAAAGACCGCTAATCTTATACTTGATGATATTTATCAAGGAGTGAATAAAACGCTGCCGGTATTGGATGAACTTAAAAACTCACATGCAGAGTTTTCTGAATTGGCATGTGAACTTGAAATATTATTAAATGCAAAGATAGATTAATTTCATGAGCCGAATAGAAAGTTTATTCGGCTCACATTGTGAGCCAATTATTTACCGTATCGCCTGTGTAATGAATGTATTCACAGCGTCACTTTTTACTGGGTTGGTAAATGCCGGAGTAATGAAGTGGGGCGCTGTTAACAGGCCTTTGTCGATTAAGCGCGTGATTAACGGCAAAAACTCTAACGAGGTTTTACCTGCCAGCAGGTGGTTAAAATCTTTTTCCTGTTCGTAGGCGCTTAATATCGCGCTAAAGCCTCTTAGGTATAAATAATCTTTGGTGTAACCGCCGCCACGGTAAACGCGGGCGGTAATGGTGTAGGCCAGTGCGTCGCTTACTTTGTAGGTTTCTTTTAAGATCAAAAAAGTGGTGCGAAAGTTTTTATCTTCTATTAACGATTTAACTGCAATCACGCGTAAGGCAAGCGTTTTTAAACGCTGTAGCGTTAAGTTTCCCGATAAGTATTCACTTAAAATCGCCATGCCTTCTTGGGTAGTAGTGCTCACTGGGCAGCCAAGCGATAAAATACGCAGTGGCTGCATGCCGCCGTTTAACGACGTGGCAAGGTGTACGCCCAGTTCATGATGCACTAAGGCGTGGGCGTCAGTTTAATCAATTTGATTTATTTCATTCGGGGCAGTCGGTGCACGCGAGAAATTATTGATTACTTCTAGTAAGGCTAACTTTTATACGGAGCGGTTAAGTAAGTCCTCGAGCTAATTTATCTCAGTTACTGGAAGTAAATTGATGTGGGTAATGTGTTGGATATTAGCCGTGTAGTCGGATTATTTCTGCGGGTATGGCGCGGCCGTTGTCGATTCGTGATGGCGGTCACATTGTCAGTTTCCTGGGTACTGTGAATACAATCTATTTGTTATTGTGTTTATTGTTGTATATATTCAACAGAATGATAGTATTTAATTAATATGTTGAATATATTCAACATTTAAAAGGTCGTTTAATATGGATTTTTTTACTCAGCTTGCCAGTGATGTACGGAAATTACGCAAAGATAATGCTTGGAGCCAGCAACAGTTAGCGGATATGGCAGGTCTCGACCGAACGACTATCAGTGCTTTAGAGCGTAATAAGTTTAATGATATTGGTATTCGTAAAATACAGCGTGTATTGCAAGTGCTTAGTCATTCATTGGCTATTAAGTCGGTAGGCTTGCCTAATCTCGATGATATGCAGCGCTTTAATCAGGAGAATGGTTGATGGCGAATGTTGATGTTTATGTTCAATCTGAAAATGTAGGCTTACTGGCAAAAACGGCTAAGGCTGATGAATTTAATGAAAAGCATAGTTTCACTTACCTAGCGAGTTCAGATCAGGCGCTCTCTCTTTTAATGCCGATTCGAAGAGAGACTTATGATTATCCTGGGTTGCACCCAATTTTTCAGATGAATTTACCCGAGGGCTATTTGAGAGAATATTTAGAACGTGCAACGGCTAAGGTTTTTGGTAGTGATGATTTAACCGTTTTAACGTTGCTGGGGAGTAATCAAATAGGCTGTTTGCAATATCGCCTTGAAGGGCAAGAGTTTGATAATGAGCCTCACGAAGCGCCAGAGTTATTGAGCATACTTGAAAGCTGCGATGATAATTTATTTGATCAGCTATTAAAGCGCTTTGCATTAAGGTCGGGTGTGGCGGGTGTCCAACCTAAAATGCTACTGGATGCTACGGATATTCAGGATAGTGCTTCTCGTTTACCTGCTGATAAATCGACTGTTAATTTAAATTATTATGTTGTTAAAGCATGGGGTAAAGAGTTCCCGCATTTAGCGTGTAATGAATATGTTTGTCTTATGCTATGTAAGCATTCAGGGCTTGATGTGCCTGATTTTTACATTAGCGATAACGGTAAATTATTTATCAGTAAGCGCTTTGATATTGATTCACAGGGTAATGCGTTGGGCTTTGAAGATTTTTGTGTGCTTCAGGCTAAATCCACTAAACAGAAATATGATGCAAGTTTGGAGTCGTGTTCAAATACGATTAGGCAATTTGTATCACCTCAGCATTTATCCCAAGCGTTGTCTGATTTCTTTAAACTGACCGTTATTAATGTATTGATTCGAAATGGTGATGCGCATTTAAAAAATAGCGGCATTGTTTATGATGATTTGAAAGGCTACCGGCAGGGAAATTTGCCGACTCAAAACCGAAAGCTGGCACCGATTTTTGATGTTGTGAGTACGGTTGTATACATCAAAAATGATTCGATGGCATTGACGTTAACGGGTTCTAAACGTTGGCCTAAATGGAAGGTATTAGAGCAGTACGCTATCACGCATTGCGGGCTAACCAAAAAGACCGCTAATCTTATACTTGATGATATTTATCAAGGAGTGAATAAAACGCTGCCGGTATTGGATGAACTTAAAAACTCACATGCAGAGTTTTCTGAATTGGCATGTGAACTTGAAATATTATTAAATGCAAAGATAGATTAATTTCATGAGCCGAATAGAAAGTTTATTCGGCTCACATTGTGAGCCAATTATTTACCGTATCGCCTGTGTAATGAATGTATTCACAGCGTCACTTTTTACTGGGTTGGTAAATGCCGGAGTAATGAAGTGGGGCGCTGTTAACAGGCCTTTGTCGATTAAGCGCGTGATTAACGGCAAAAACTCTAACGAGGTTTTACCTGCCAGCAGGTGGTTAAAATCTTTTTCCTGTTCGTAGGCGCTTAATATCGCGCTAAAGCCTCTTAGGTATAAATAATCTTTGGTATAACCGCCGCCACGGTAAACTCGGGCGGTGATGGTGTAGGCCAGTTGCTCATTCACGTTGTAGGTTTCTTTTAAAATCAAGAAGGTGGTGCGGAAGTTCTTATCTTCTATTAACGATTTAACCGCAATCACGCGTAAAGCCAAGATTTTTAAACGCTGTAACGTCAAATTTCCCGACAAGTATTCACTTAAAATCGCCATGCCTTCTTGGGTTGTGGTGCTCACAGGGCAGCCAAGCGACAAAATACGCAGTGGCTGCATGGCGCCGTTTAATGAGGTGGCTAAATGCACGCCCAGTTCATGATGCGCTAAGGCATGGGCGTCGGTTTCGTATAACTTGGCGTTGCTATTAATGCGTACGGTGGTGCCAGACACTAAGGCGTTGGCGACCATGGTTTCGTCTAGCTTCATTTCCCAGGTGTAATTTTCTTGTTCTACCATCGCCGCTAAGATTTTGATAATCCCTTGGGCATCGTGTAAGTCACCAACTTTATCACTGGGGTTAGGTGGTAGGTGCAAAATAAACTGAGCGTTTTGAACGTCTTTTTCGCTGGGTTCACCGTAGTATCTGAGTGAGTCGTAAAGAAACTCATTGGTGCCGATGGATTTATATTGGTCGACCTTATCGGCGTAAGAATCAATGACTGCTTGGTAGAGTGTGTAAAGGTCTTCGTCTTTAATGGTTTCTAACGGCAGGTTGTAGAGTTTTCGTTTGAGCGCAAAGGTGTCGATGTCGTTGGTTTTGTAGATGAACGATGGGCTGCTGGAAAAGTTATTAGCAAAAAAAGTGTCTTTTTCGTCTAAAAAATTTAGGGGTTTTACCGCATCTAATATATTGATTTTGCTAACAAGGGTGTGCAGCTCTGAATCAATAGCGCTTATGGCAGGGTCGATGGTGTGTTGCATGGCGGTGTTCTCGTACCGTGTCGGTGTGGTTTTTTCAGATAATATAGCAGAAGCTCACAATCGCCTATTAATGCGAGTGCTGTGTCAATAAATAATCTAAAGGCTATTTTAAGACTGTTTATTTATACAGTGTTGTTGTATGGTATTTGCTATCTGTGTTTTTATACAGTTGTTTGTGCAGCTGCGTGTACTGCCGATTGGAGAAAGTATGAAATTAACCCTGTTTAGTGAAGCGGTAGCGGCGGGATTTCCGAGCCCTGCGGAAGATTATAAAGAAGACGCTCTAAGTTTAGATGAGCATTTAATTACCCACCCAGCGGCTACGTATTTAGCCAAAGCGTCGGGGGATTCGATGCAAGGAGTGGGGATTTTTGATCAAGATTTACTGGTGATAGACCGTTCGTTAACACCTCGCAGTGGCAGTGTGGTGGTGGCGGCAGTTGATGGCGAGTTGTGCTGTAAGCAGATTGATATCGAGGGTAGGCGTTTACTTTCGGCTAATAAGCTTTACCCGCCGATTGGTATTTCAGAAGAACAAGATGTGGTGATAGAGGGCGTGGTAAAGGCGTCGATTCGTTATCACTGGTTGGGCTAATGTTTGCGCTGGTGGATTGTAATAGCTGTTATGCCAGTTGCGAGCAAATCTTTCGCCCAGAGTTACGCGGTAAGCCGGTGGTGGTGCTGTCGAATAACGACGGTTGTATTGTGGCGCGTTCGAAAGAGGCAAAGCTGCTAGGCATTGATGATTTACAGCCGTTTTTTAAGATCGAACCAATTTTAAAGCAGCATAAGGTTGCGATTTTTAGCAGTAATTACGCCTTGTATGGTGATATTAGCCACCGCGTGATGACCACGTTAAAAACCTTTTCGCCCGAGGTTGAGGTGTATTCGATCGACGAGATGTTTTTGAACGTAGCCGGAATGCCGTGGAATCTTAAAGAATACGGCCAGCAGATTAAGCAAACACTTTGGCAAGATATAAGAATGCCAGTGTGTGTGGGTGTTGGTCCGAGTAAAACGTTAAGTAAATTGGCTAATCGTGCGGCTAAAGTAATTGCTCAGTGCAATGGCGTGTGTGTGTTAGATCAGCCGCATAAATGGCAGTGGTTACAAAAACGTATGCCGGTAACCAAAGTGTGGGGTGTGGGTAAGCGTTTGGCAAAGCGGTTAGAGCGTTTTGATATTCATACGGTGTACGATTTGGCGCAGGCTAACCCTAAGGTGTTGCGCCGTGAAGTGAGTGTGAATTTAGAGCGCACGATTAATGAATTGAACGGCATTGCGTGTTATCCGTTAGAAGATCAACCGCCAGCCAAGAAGCAGATTTATTGCACGCGTTCGTTTGGTGAAAAGCTCACCGAGTTGTCGCTTATTAAGCAAGCGGTAGCGGTGTATGCCAGCCGTGCGGCGCAAAAATTAAGGGCGCAGCGGTCGGTGGTGCAGGCCATTCAGGTGTTTTTGCATACTTCGCCGTTTGAAGCCGGTTATGTTAGCCGCAGTGTGGTGTGTCAGTTGCCGTTTCCTACTAACGACAGCCGCCAAATCGTGGCGATTGCGTTAGAAGGCGTGGCGGCGATTTATCAGCCGGGGAATCGTTATGTAAAAGCCGGTGTGGGTTTGTTGGATGTGTGCGATCGTCAGTTTAATCAGTTTGATTTATTTCATTCGGGGCAGTCGGTGCATTCAGAAAAACTGATGCAGTTGTTGGATAAAACCAATGCTCGCCATGGCCGCAATACGCTATTTTTAGGAGCAGAAGGGGTGGTACAAAAATGGGCCATGCGCCAGCAGTATAAGTCTCCGGCATATACCACGCGCTGGGGTGATTTGCCGATTATTTCTATGGGTTAGTGAATAATCTTGGCTGTACTTCTTTAGCATTAGCTTATAAATTGTCGGACGATCTGTAATTAAAAATAATTTTAATTTTAGTCTTAATGTTTATTCAGTAAGGGTGTTGTCATGAGTTTGATTGTTTACGGTGTTCCACTTTCGCCTTTTGTGCGTAAGTTGCGTATGTGTTTGGCCGAGAAAGCGTTGGATTATAAATTAGATATCGTGATGCCATTTAATCAGCCCGATTGGTTTTTAGAGTTGAACCCTTTAGGCCGTATTCCGGTGTTAAAAGATGGCGATGTGGTGCTGTCTGATTCTAGTGTGATTTGTCAGTATTTAGAAGAAAAACACCCAGAACTCACGCCGTTATTTGGTCAAACTCTTGAGCAAAAAGCGCAGGTGCGTTGGTTAGAAAAATACGCCGATTATGAACTGGCGGCATTAACCACGTTTACCGTGTTCAGACACCGTGTATTAAGCCCAAGCATGGGTAAAGCGTGCAATGAAGATGCGGTTAAAGCGGCTGTAGAAGACAAACTGCCCACGCATTTTGATTACTTAGAAAAAACGCTGGCTAACAATGATTATTTTGTTGGTAATACTCTTAGCCTTGCAGACATAGCTTTTACTAGCCAGCTAATCAGTATGGAGCACGGCGGCGAAACGATTGACGCGCAGCGCTGGCCGAATCTTGCTGGCTTGTATCAGCGCATGATCGCGAGTGAGTTTATGCAGGGTATGCTAGCCGGTGAGAAAAAAGCATTGGCTAGCATCGTTAGATAGCGGCTAGATAAGCGGTTAAATTATTTCACAGACGGCGTATCGTCATATACCGGGCGTCGTTTGGGGAATAATCCGCGTACTAAAACAAAGAACAACGGCACTAATAATATTCCTAAAACAGTGGCGGTTATCGTGCCACCAACAATACCGGTACCAATTGAAATACGGCTATTAGCCCCTGCCCCTGAAGACAATGCCAACGGTAAAATACCAAATACAAACGCCAGTGAAGTCATGATGATTGGGCGTAAACGTAATTTAGCAGCGTGTATGGCAGAATCGATTAACGACATGCCACGCTGATACGAGGCTTCGGCAAATTCCACAATCAAGATCGCGTTTTTAGACGCTAAGCCAATGGTGGTGAGCAGCGCTACTTGGAAGTAAATATCGTTTTCTAGTCCGCGCATCGTGGCGGCTAATGCCGCGCCGATGATACCCAGCGGAATCACCATAATGACCGAAAACGGCACCGACCAGCTTTCGTACAAGGCTGCTAGGGCTAAAAACACCACCAAGATCGACAGGGCATACAACAGGCTTGATTGCCCACTCGACAGTTTTTCTTGATACGATAAGCCGCTCCACGAGTAGCTGAGTTTGCCTTGGCCCACTTCGGCGGTTAAGCGTTCCATTTCGGCCATTGCTTGCCCCGAACTGATTCCAGCTGCCGCTGCGCCGTTAATGCCAAACGAGGCAATGCCGTTAAAGCGCGATAAGCTTTGCGGTGCATTTGACCACGATGAAGTACTAAACGCCGAGAACGGTGTCATGGTGGTTACGCCATTTGCATCACGGCCACGCACATGCCATTGGCCTAAGTCTTCTGGCTTAGAGCGAAATTGTGCGTCGCTGGCAATGTACACTTTTTTCACTCGGCCATTGTCAATAAAGTCGTTAACGTAGCTGCCTGCCCAAGCCGAGGTAAGGGTGTTGGCAACATCGGGTAAGGCTAAACCCAGTGAGGTGGCTTTGCCGTTGTCGATGTCAATTTTAAGCTGTGGCGTTTGGCCTAATGCGCCTTCACGAATACCCACTAACAATTCACTTTGGCGGGCGCGGGCAACCAGTTCATTTTTGAGCTCGGTAAGTTCTTGGCGCGATGTGCCAGCAGCAGCTTGTAGTTCAAAACTAAAGCCGTTGCTTTGGCCCAAGCCGCGAATAACCGGTGGTGATAAGGCAAAGATGTTGGCGTCGCGCACGTTGGCCAGATTTTTATTCATGCGTTGCACTAAGGCATCGACACTTTGTGAGTCGCTATCACGTTGGTCCCACGGTTTTAGGGCTAAAAATCCCATGCCTGCGTTTTGACCACTGCCCGAGAAGTTAAAACCGGCGATAGAGAAGGTTCTGATAACGGTGTCGGCTTCTTCTTCGGCCAAGTATTGTTCTACTTGCTGGGCAACGTCGCGGGTACGTTTAATCGACGCGCCAGAAGGTAAATTGATTTGGAACATGGCGCTGCCTTGGTCTTCTTTGGGTAAGAAGCCGGTGGGCATGCGGGTAATTAATACGGCTAAAATCGCAATAATAATGCCGTAAAAAAGTATCCAGCGGTATTTGCGATTAATGATTTTGCTCACGTGAATGGTGTAGGCATCGGTAAAACGGTCGAAATAGTAGTTAAAGCGAGCAAAGAATCCACGCGGTTTGCTGGCAGGGTTTTTTGGCTTGGGCTCTTTGTGCACTAATAAGCTGGCACACAAGGTAGGCGTTAAGGTTAAAGCAACAATCACCGATAGCACCATTGACGAAACAATTGCGATAGAGAATTGTTGATAAATTACACCGGTCGAGCCGCCAAAAAAGGCCATGGGTAAAAACACTGCCGACAACACAATACCAATGCCAACTAAGGCGCTGCTGATTTCTGACATCGATTCTATGGTGGCGTCGCGCGGTGATAAATTCTTTTCGTGCATTAAGCGTTCTACGTTTTCGACCACCACAATGGCGTCGTCTACTAATAGGCCAATCGACAGCACAATACCAAACATAGTGAGGGTGTTGATCGAGAAGCCAAACGCCGCCAGCACGCCAAATGTACCCAGTAACACAATGGGTACAGCAATAGCGGGGATGAGAGTAGCGCGCCAGTTTTGCAAGAATAACCACATCACTAACACCACTAAGAATACGGCTTCGGCGAGGGTTTTTACCACTTCGTTGATCGATATTTTAATGAAGTCGGTACTGTCGCGCGGGAAAGTATACAGATAACCGTCGGGTAGGTTTTCGGCCAGTTCTGCTACTTTTTCTTTAACGCGGGTGGCGGTATCGAGGGCGTTGGCACCGGGCGATAACATAATCGCGATACCAGAAGCAGGGTAGCCGTTTAAGCGTGGAATGGCGTAGTAATTTTCGCTGCCAATTTCGACCCGCGCCACGTCGCTTAAACGCACATTAGCGCCAGAGGCGTCGTATTTGATGATGATGTTACGAAACTCTTCTGGGCTCGACATCATAGATTGAGCAGTAACAGTGGCGTTCAGTTCTTGGTTGTCTAATGCTGGTACTGCGCCAATTTTACCCGCAGGTACTTGTACGTTTTGGCCGCGTAAGGCGTTGGAAACGTCGCTGGGCATTAGGTTAAATGCAGCAAGTTTGCCGGGGTCTAGCCAAATACGCATGGCATAACGCGAACCAAATACGCGAATATCGCCCACGCCTTCAATGCGCGCTAGGCTGTCTTGAAAGTTAGAGGCGATGAAGTCGGAAATATCTGAGGCGGTCGATTGGCTGGTGGTGTCGTAAAGCGCGGTCACTAACAAATAATCGCTGTTCGATTTGGTAACAGTTACCCCTTGTGCTTGTACCGATTCGGGGAAACGTGAGTTAACTTGAGCAACCTTGTTTTGCACTTGTACTTGGGCGTAGTCTGGGTCGGTGCCTTGTTCAAAGGTGATTTTTACCGAGGCCGAGCCATCGGAGGTGCTCGACGACGAAAAATACAGCAAGCCGTCTAAGCCGGTGAGCTGTTGTTCTAAAATTTGCGTTACGCTGTTTTCAACAGTTTCGGCGTCGGCACCGGTATAGCTGGTTTTTACACTGATAACCGGTGGTGCAATGCTGGGATATTGGGCAACTGGCAGCGAGAATATAGAGCCTAAACCAGTGAGCATAATAATGATCGAGATCACCCAAGCAAACACTGGGCGGTCGATAAAGAAGCGAGAAAACATGGTTTATAGCTCCTTCATATCATGAGACACACGAATGGGATTCACTTCGCTGCCGGGGCGAACTTTAACCGTGCCTTCAACCAACACTTTGTCGCCAACGGTTAAGCCATTGCCAATTAGCCATTGGTTGTTTACTGCGGCTAAGGTTTCGACAGCTTGTTTTTCGATGATGTTTTGATCGTTAATCACATAGGCATAAGCGCTGCCATTGGCGTTGTGATAAATACCTTGTTGCGGCACAAGAATGGCGTTGTAGTCGATGGCGTCGTTAACACTGGCGCGCACAAACATGCCGGGTAGTAAGAAGTTGTTGGCGTTGTTGAATTCGGCGCGCAAGGTGACGCTGCCGGTGGCAGCATCAACCGAGAGTTCTTGGGTTTTTAGTTGGCCTCTTTGTGAGTATATGCTGCCGTCTTCTAGGGTGAGTGTGACTTCTGAAGTACCTGCAGTAATGCCCGACGGCTTGTTGGAAAGATTGCTGCTTTGGATAAGCTGACGCAGCTTTAAAACGTCGGCACTGCTTTTTTTCATGTCGACAAAAATAGGGTTTAACGTGCGAATAATCGCTAATGGCTGCGCTTGGGCATTGGTAACTAAAGCGCCTTCGGTGACATGAGATAAACCAATGTGGCCAGAAATAGTGGCTTTTATTTGGGTGAATTCAAGATTAATAGCAGCGCTTTCTAGGGCCGCTTGAAAGCGTTCGATGTTGGCTTGTGCTTCTAAAAAGGTGGCACGAGCGTCGTCGGCGTCTTGCTGTGAAATGCCTTGCTGACCCAGTAAGTTGCTGTAGCGTTTGTCTTTTAAACGGGCGGTTTCTAATGAGGCTTTGGCACTGTTGAGGTTGGCTTGTGCTTCGTTGTAGGCTGCTTGGAAAGTAGCGGGATCGATTTTATACAGCAGTTGGCCTTTTTTAACCAAGCTGCCTTCTTCAAACAAGCGTTGTTGCACAATACCACTTACTTGCGGGCGTACTTCGGCGACCCGAGAAGCCATAACTCGTGCTTGCATGTCGCTATTGATCGCGTGGGTGCTGGTTTTTACTTCTATAAATGAAACGTCGGGGATGCGCTTGATCTTGACCTGAGTTTCTTTATCTTGGCAACCACTTAAAACAAGCATAGATAGCAAGGCGGTGGCGATTGCCATGGTGCTTGTGCGTATAGAAAATTGACCGAGTGAGAATCTCATAGCTACGTCCCTTAAAATAAGATCAAATCAAAACAGATTAAATATAAGGCAACAGTTATAGGCGAGTAGTGGCTAAAACACTAGGGGAAAAGATAAAAACAGCACCTTCTTGAGTAAGAAGGTGTGTTCCATTTTTGTTAGGCGCTGTGTTCTTCAGAACTTTCGCGTTTACGCGCATTTTTAGCAGAGGTTTTGCCCGTTGTGCGGTCAATGATATGCAGCTTGTGATGCAAGGCCGTTTTGGCGATCATGTGGGCAGTGACCGGCGCGGTGATCAATAAAAATAGGGTAATCAGCAGCTCGTGCAAGCTCAAGTAGCCTTGCTGGTAAGTGATCATTACCGACGAGGCAACCAATAAACTACCCATGCCTAATGTAGTGGCTTTGGTAGGCGCGTGTAGGCGCGTATAAAAATCAGGCAGTTTGGCCAGCCCCAGCGAGCCAATAAAAACAAAAACACCGCCAAAAATTAAAAAAGCGGACACAACAACTTCGATCCAAAATTCCATGATATTTTCCTAAGTAATAAACAGGTGAGTTGAGTGGTTAACCATTAGTGCTACTCAATTAAATCGCCGCGCAGTATGTATTTGCACATGGCGACGGTGCTCACAAATCCCAGCATGGCTATTAATAGTGCTGCTTCAAAATACAACGCAGTCCCTGCGGATATACCAAATAAAATGATTAAGGCGATGCTATTAATGTACATGGTGTCTAGTGCCAAAATTCGATCGGGGCGGCCTGGGCCTTTAAACAATCGCCACAAATTAAGTATTAGTGATATGCACACTAGGGTGGTTGAGATCATTATGGCGGTGCTTAACATGCAAAAATCTCCGTAAGAGGTTGCTCATAACGTTGTTTAATCGTGGCAATTAGCTCGTCTTTGTCGGTCATGTGCAATACGTGTACGTACAGCCAATTTTTATCTTCTGATACTTCGGCGCTTACCGTGCCCGGTGTTAGTGAGACTGTGCTGGCTAAAATGGTGATGGGCAATTCATTAACAATATCAATGGGTACAGCAATAAAAGCCGGTTGTAATTTTTTGTTGGGCCCTAGTACCAATAAAGCTACTTCAAAGTTGGCAATAATAATGTCGCCCAATACCATGATTGCGTAACGAATCATAATCAGTGGCCGATGAAAGCGTGGCTGCGGATTTTGCATGCCTGAAGTCAGCATAGGGATGGTTAGCGCTAAAAATGACCCCAGTACAATATGACCAAACGATACGGTGTTGTTGAGCAACAGCCAAACAATTAGCAGTAACACCGAATGAAACGGCATGGGTAGAAAGCGAAAACGAGGTTGAGTGTTCATTATTGCGCTCCTTTAATTTGGTTGTGTTGCAGTAAGGCATCTACGGTTTGCGATGTATCGTGTAGTTGGCTCGCCGCTGCACGAGTAAATTCAATAACAGGGTCGCCAAAAATAACCAGTAACGGAGACGTTAGCAGTAACAGAACAACGGCTAGTACTTTTAGCGGATGAATGGGGTCGGTATTGTTAATACTATTGCTGCTGCTAGATTTTGAATAACGCCAGAACAGCGTGGTGCCGGCGCGGGATATGGCGATTAAGGAGGCAACACTGGCAAGCAAGACAAAGCCCCATACCCAGCTTATTTCGGTTGCGCCTTCGGCAGATTGTAAAATTAATACCTTACCTAAAAAGCCAGATAATGGCGGTAAGCCGACAACGGTTAGAGCGGCAAAAAAGAATGCAATACCAATAGGCGTGTTGTGCGGCATTTTACGCGCAACTACATAGCGGTCTTCTGATTTACCACGTTGTTTGCTCACTAAATCGGCAATTAAAAATAACGCGCCCGTGATGAGGGTGGAGTGGATCATGTAATACAAACCCGCAGCGGTAGCAGCTTCGCGTTGCATGGCAATGGTCAAAATAAGCGTACCGACCGAAACAATCACTAAGTTGGCGGTGGTAAGGCGTAAGCTGGGGCTGGCTAAGACGCCAATAGCACCAATTACGATAGTGAGTATGCCCATGGGCCATAACCACGGAATAGCGATGCTTGCCAGCGGGCCGGCGTCGACGCCAAAAATCACATTGTTAACGCGCAAAATACTGTAAATACCAACCTTGGTCATGATCGCGAACAGGGCAGCAACCGGTGCACTGGCAGCGGCATAGGTTTTGGGTAGCCAAAAGTTGAGTGGCAAAATAGCGGCTTTTAAACCAAACACTACTAACAGTAGTAACCCACCGGATTTAGCAAGGGCTTGTTCGTGTTCGCCCAGTAAACGTACTTTGCTGGCCATGTCGGCGATGTTGAGCGAGCCAACAGTGCCGTACAAAATACCGAGTGCAAATAAGAATACGCTAGACGCCACTAGGTTCAAAATAACGTAATGCACGTTGGCTTTGGTTTTTTGTTTGCCGCCGCCATGAATTAGCAGGGAATATGAGGCGATGAGTAACACTTCAAAGAAAACGAATAGGTTAAATAAATCACCGGTTAAGAATGCACCGTTAACCCCCATGATTTGGAACATAAACAATGGGTGAAAATACATGCCTTCTTTGTCGTCGCCCGCAGAGGCGTATATTAAAGCGCCTAAACCTAAAGCAGAGGTTAGTAGTACCATCATGGTCGATAAGCGGTCGGCCACTAAGCTGATACCAAACGGCGGTTCCCAACCACCTAATATGTACAGTTGTGTGCCTTGGTTGTGGCTCACAAGTAATAAATAAGTAGAGGTGATTAATAACAACACCATGCTAGCAATAGAAAACAGGCGATGGCGGTCTATTGTTTTACTTAATGGTGGCAGCAGCATAAGCAGTGCTGCCAACATAGGTATTAAAATAGGAAGAATCGGCAGGTGTTGCATTAACCATTCCTTTTGTCTGAAGCGATGGATTTGGTTGCGTGATCAGGTGATTGGCCATCAACATGGTCGTTACCTTGGTCGGCTCGCGAACGCATGGCTAATATCACCAAAAAGGCGGTCATGGCAAAGCCGATTACAATGGCGGTTAATACCAAGGCTTGGGGCAGTGGATCGCCGTAAACTTCTGATTGCCCTAGTACGGCTGCACCGTCGATGGTTAAGCGGCCACTGGCAAATAAAAATAGGTTAACGGCGTAAGACAGCATGGTTAACCCAATAACTACGGTGAATGTGCGCCCACGCAGTACTAAGAAAAATCCACAGGTGGTTAAAATGCCTACGCAAATTGCAAAAATGGCTTCCATTATTCGTTCACCTTCTCTTCAACACGTTCGGTGGTGGTTAATTTACCCAGGTTGGCCAAAATCAGCAGAACAGCGCCAACAACGGTTAGGTAAACGCCTAGATCAAATATTAATGCACTGGCCAGTTCGAATTCGCCGATCAACGGCAGGCTAAAGTAATCGAACCAAGTGCTAAGGAATGGTTTGCCAAATATCCAGCTGCCTAAGCCGGTAGCGGTGGCGATTAAAATACCGCCAGCAATCATCCATTGATAATCCAGTTTCATGCGCGGTTTGATCCACATAACGCCGTTAGCAATGTATTGCTGAATAATCGCTACCGAGGTGATCAAGCCTGCGATAAAGCCACCGCCCGGTAGGTTGTGACCGCGCAAGAAAATAAAGGCGGATACCAACAGTGCAAGCGGTAATAGACTTTGTGAGACCATGGCCAACATCATTGGGTGTGGATCGTTATTCCATAAACGACCTTTGTCGTCGCGTGTAGGAACATAAATACGCATTTTGGAAATCAGCTTAAAGATACCCAATGCGGCAATACCCAATACGGTGATTTCGCCCAAGGTATCAAAGCCTCGGAAGTCGACTAAGATAACGTTGACTACGTTGGTACCACCACCGCCAGTTTTACTGTTGGCGATGAAGAAATCAGAAATAGTTTCGATTGGCATGGTTAACATGGCAAAACACAAGGTGCCGATAATACAACCCATAATGGCCGATACGGTGAGGTCGACACTTAAACGGCGGTTGCTGGATTCTTTTTGCGTGCTTTGCGGTAAAAAGTACAGCGCTAGTAAGAGCAGAATAATAGTTACAATTTCTACCGATAGCTGAGTAAGGGCTAAATCCGGTGCCGAGAACTTGGCAAATGTTAGAGAAACGATCAGCCCCACAACAGATAAGAAAATCAGCGACATAAAGCGTCTTCGGTGCCAGATCACAGTAGCAATAGCGCTAAAGATCAGTAGCAGCGCGGCAATTATGGCAACGCCATCAACCGGCAGTTGCGGACGCGACCCCATATTTTCGGTGAGGGATAACAGTGGGTAGGCGCTCATAACCAAAATGAACAATAACATTAAAAAGATGTAGCGCTGCAATGAGCCATTTTCGAGAGTGCCCATTAGGCGTTGGCTAAAGCGTACGGTTTTTTGAACGCTGTCTTCAAATATGTATTTGGCGTCGGGCTCACTAAAGTGCGATTGAAAATCAAATAAGTGGCGGCGGTTATAGTAAATTGTAATACCGCCCACTAAAGCTAAAAAGCTCATAAACAGTGGGATATTAAAACCGTGCCAAATAGACAAGCTGTATATTGGTACTTCGGTGGCCATTACGGCAAAGGCAGCTGAGTGCAGTAAGTCACCCACAAAAAACGCAGGGAAAATCCCCACGGCTAAACACAAGGCGACTAGAATTTCGATGGGCAGTTTCATGTAACGCGGTGGTTCGTGCGGTGTTTTGGGTAAATCCACCGGTTCGCCATTAAAAAACACGTCGTGAATAAAGCGCAGCGAGTAGGCCACAGAGAAAGCCGCGCCTACAGTTGCTAATAAAGGAATCATCCAAGACAACGACCCTAACATGCTTTGATCTAAGGTTTCGGCAAAGAACATTTCTTTGGATAAGAAGCCGTTTAATAACGGCACACCGGCCATCGACAGTGCTGCAACAATGGCGAGGGTTGCTGTGTAGGGCATAAATTTGGCTAAACCGTGCAATTTGCGCATGTCGCGAGAGCCGGTTTCGTGGTCGATAATACCTGCCGCCATGAATAACGAGGCTTTAAACGTGGCGTGGTTAATAATGTGGAACACCGCTGCCACCGCTGCTAGGTTAGAATTTAAACCCAGCAATAAGGTAATAAGACCCAAGTGACTGATGGTGGAATAGGCCAGTAAGCCTTTTAGATCGTGCTTAAATAACGCAATGTACGCACCTAATAATAAGGTGATTAGGCCGGTTAAGCTCACAATGATGAACCACAAATCGGTGCCAGCAAGCGCAGGGTAAAAACGACACATTAAGAAAATACCGGCTTTTACCATAGTCGCCGAGTGTAAGTAAGCACTAACGGGAGTAGGGGCTGACATGGCATGGGGTAGCCAGAAGTGGAATGGGAACTGCGCCGACTTCGTGAATGCCCCCAGTAAGACTAGAACTAAGGCAATAGGGTAAGCGGCGTGGGCTTTGAGTAGATCGCCACTGGCTAGAACAACGTCTAGATCATAACTGCCAACGATATTACCGATCAATAATAAGCCGGCTAATAAAGCCAAGCCGCCAGTACCAGTAACGGTTAGCGCCATTCTTGCGCCTTTGCGGGCTTCGGATTTGTTTGACCAAAAGCTGATCAGTAAGAACGAGCTGATGCTGGTGAGTTCCCAAAACATCCACAGCTGAATCATGTTGTTGGAGATTACGATACCGACCATGGCGCTCATAAATAGCATGAGGTAAGCGTAGAACTGGCCCATGGAGTCTTTGTCTGACAAGTAGTAGCGGGCGTAAAGAATAATGAGGAGGCCGATGCCAAGAATTAACAATAAGAAGAGGAGAGAAAGGCCGTCTAGCCTAAAAGAAATATCGAGTCCCATGGATGGGATCCACTCAATGGTTTGTCGCAGAGACTCCCCATCAAATATTTCGCCAACATGTGTTAATACTAAAATCAGAGACCAGGCGGGTAATAGTGCGACAGAAAAAGCACAAATATTACGGCCAAAGCGTTCTGTTAACAAAGGGACTAATGTGCCAATTAACGGCAATAGTACAACCCACATCAAATTCATAGGTAGGGGAAACTCCAAATTATTGGGCGGTATCACAAATAATAGACTGATTTATAAGTATTATCTTGGTATTACTCACTTTTTGCATTGTACTATCTTGCTTAAACAACAAGAAAGCTTTTGACTGTTAAATTGACGTTTTTATAACTTTTTATTATTTGGGAAAACTATGCCTGAATCTTTATGCACTCCGTCCGGCAAGTCCGGTTTGCCACCTGGCTCGCTTATTCATGTGGGTGATGTGCTAGAACCTGTGGGTAATATTTCGATTACCGATTACAACAAGGGTAAGTTTGAGCAAAGAAAACTGAAGTCGATTGATGAGATTATTCAGTACAAAGATAGCGATACCGTGACTTGGGTAACGATAGAGGGGTTGGCCAATGTTGAGATTGTTGAGCGTATTGGGGTTATTTTTAATATTCATCAGTTGGTGTTGGAAGATATTTTAAATACTAATCAGCGGCCTAAGTTTGAAGAATACGACGATCACTTGTACATAGTGCTGAAATGCTTGTTACCTGGCAGTGAAGGGTTTTCGGTGAATAACGAGCAAGTTAGTCTCCTGGTACTGAAAAACTTTGTGATTATGTTTAAAGAAAAGAAAGATGAGGTTTTTCATCCTATTCAACAGCGCATTAAAAGCAGCACGGGTAAATTTGTTAGCTTGGGTTCTGATTATTTGGCCTATGCGATTTTAGATTTTATTGTTGATCAAAACTTTATATTGCTAGACCGGTTGGATGAGTCGATTACAGAGATTGAAGACAGCTTGATGGTGGGTGAGCCAACCCAAGACATGCTGTATAAAATTCAGGGCTTAAAACGCGAGATGATTGGTATTCGCCGTTATGTGTCGCCGGTGCGTGAATTGGTGTCTGAAATGATTCATAGCGAGAGTGATTTAATTAATGAAAGCACGCATTTATTTTTAAGAGATGTGTCGGACCATGCCATTCGTGTGGTGGAGTCGGTAGAGTCTTATCGTGATATTTTAACCGGCTTGTTGGATATTTATGTGTCGAGCGTGAATAACAAAATGAATCAGATTATGAAGGTATTAACGGTTTTTACCTCGATTTTTATTCCGCTAACGTTTATTGCCGGGGTTTATGGGATGAACTTCGAGCACATGCCAGAGCTAAGGTGGCAGTGGGCGTATCCAGCAACTTGGGTATTATTTATTACTATTCCTGTGGTGCTGCTGGTGTTTTTCAAAAAGAAAAAGTGGCTGTAATTTAACTGGCTGTGATTGAACTGGCTGTGATTTAAATGGCTATTTAGGCAACTGTTTAAGCTAGCTCAGATTGTCGGACAGATAATCAACAAATATCCGTATTTTAGGTGACAAATGGCGGTTTTGTGGATAAACCGCCCAAACCCCTTCTTCCGGTTCGCGGAAGTTGTCGAGTAGGGTGATCAACTCGCCGTTTTCAATATGGTTTTGCACGTAGTAGTCGGGCAGTTGCACAATGCCCAAGCCTTTTAAGGCGGCATCGACCAAGCCATAACCGCTGTTGTAGCGTAGCCGACCTTTTAAACGAATGTTCTTTTCTTTGCCGCCTTCTTTAAAGTGCCAGTAATCCAGTGTGCCGAGTAAGCAGCTGTGTTTGCTTAACTCAGACAACGAGTGCGGTACGCCGTGTTTTTTTAAATATTCGGGCGAGGCGCAAACAAAATTGGTGCGGCTGCCAAGCTTTTTTGCCATAAGTGTAGAGTCGGTCAGTTTGCCAACGCGAATGGCCAAGTCATAACCGCCTTCTACTAAACTGACTTGCTGGTTGCTTAAATAAGCCGACACTTCGATGTCTTTGTACTGCATCATAAAGTCGTTAATTAACGGCAATACCTGCTGTTCGCCATAGGTGACAGGGGTGGTGATTTTTATGGTGCCTTGGGGCTTGGTTTGAAAATTAGTGATGGCCAGCTCGGCAGCTTCTAAGCTGTCTAGTACACCACGGCAATGTTGATAAAAAATTCGCCCTTCTTCGGTAAGCGATACTTTGCGAGTGGTGCGGTAAAACAATTTAATGTTGAGGCGTTTTTCAAGTGCGCTGATCTGGCGACTGACCTGAGCGGTGGAGATTGCCATTTTTTTCGCCGCTAAGGTAAAGCTTTCATTTTCGGCGACATGAATAAACTCACTGATTCCTTCCCATTGCATTTGGCATACCTCATGACATTTTTAATGATGATGATTCTGCCATGACTTTGCCATGATTGTTACTGCTGTGTAATAGTGAATTGTAAATTAGTTATATTATCATCACACAGCAAACATCGTAGACTAAGCTTATAAACTGTTTCCGACTTAACACATCGATTTAACACATCGAACGCTTATTAAATAATAAAGGTGATAAAGATAATGACTGACCAATTTATAAAATCAAAAGCCGCCATCGCTTGGGGCCCTAAACAGCCTCTTACCATTGAAGAAGTGGATGTAATGCTGCCACGTAAAGGTGAAGTATTGATTAAGGTTGTTGCATCGGGCGTTTGTCATACCGACGCGTTTACCTTGTCGGGTGAAGATCCAGAAGGGGTTTTTCCAACCATTTTAGGTCATGAAGGCGGTGGTATTGTTGAGCAAATTGGTGAAGGTGTTACCAGTGTTCAAGTGGGCGATCATGTGATTCCTTTGTACACCCCAGAGTGTGGCGAGTGTAAGTTCTGTTTGTCGGGCAAGACTAACTTGTGCCAAAAAATTCGTGAAACTCAAGGTAAAGGTTTAATGCCAGACGGCACCACGCGCTTTTATAAAGATGGCGAGCCCATTTTCCATTACATGGGTTGCTCTACGTTTTCTGAGTACACCGTATTGCCAGAGATTTCGTTAGCCAAAGTGAATAAAGAAGCACCGCTAGAAGAAGTATGTTTATTAGGTTGTGGTGTTACCACGGGTATGGGCGCTGTGATGAATACGGCCAAAGTAGAAGAAGGCGCTACGGTGGCTATCTTTGGTTTGGGTGGTATTGGTCTTTCTGCTGTGATTGGTGCAACCATGGCTAAAGCCTCGCGCATCATCGCCATTGATATTAACGAAAGTAAGTTTGCCTTGGCTAAACAGTTAGGCGCTACCGATTGCATTAACCCAAAAGATTACGATAAACCGATTCAAGATGTGATTGTTGAATTAACCGAAGGCGGTGTTGATTACTCGTTTGAATGTGTGGGTAACGTTGATTTGATGCGTTCTGCATTAGAGTGCTGCCATAAAGGTTGGGGCGAGTCGGTGATTATTGGTGTAGCCGGTGCTGGCCAAGAGATTTCTACCCGCCCATTCCAGTTAGTGACTGGACGAGTCTGGAGAGGTTCTGCTTTTGGTGGTGTTAAGGGCCGTACAGAATTACCCGATTACGTAGAGCGTTATTTAGCCGGTGAGTTTAAGTTAAGCGATTTTATTACTCATACCATGCCTCTTGAAGACATTAACGAGTCGTTTGATTTGATGCACAAAGGCGAAAGTATTCGTACTGTTATTCATTTCGATAAATAACCTATATTTTTGAGGTTTCTATGACGATTGAAAGTTTGAGTATTAACAAGAGTTTTGGTGGCTGGCATAAGCAGTACAGCCATCACTCTTCGGTTTTAAATTGCAAAATGCGTTTTGCAATTTACTTGCCACCGCAAGCATCAAATGGCGAAAAAGTACCCGTATTGTATTGGCTTTCTGGCTTAACCTGCAGCGACGAAAACTTTATGCAAAAAGCGGGTGGCCATGCTTTAGCCGCTAAGTTAGGGGTGGCAATTGTTGCCCCTGATACTAGCCCGCGCGGCGACGATGTGGCCAATGACGACGGTTATGATTTGGGCCAAGGGGCAGGCTTTTATGTGAACGCGACGCAAGCGCCGTGGAATCGTCATTACCATATGTATGATTATGTGGTAAATGAGTTGCCGCAGTTAATTGAAGCGACGTTTCCGGTGTCTGATAAGCGTTCGATTGCCGGTCATTCTATGGGAGGGCATGGTGCATTAATGATCGCTTTGCGTAACCCTGATCGTTATTGTTCGGTATCGGCGTTTAGTCCAATCAGTAACCCGATTAATAGCCCGTGGGGCGAAAAGGCGTTTAACGCATATTTGGGTGATGATAAGGCAACTTGGCGTGACTACGATGCTAGCGAGTTGATGAAACAAGCGACGGACTTTGTGCCAGCAAAGGTTGACCAAGGTGGTGCAGATGACTTTTTGGTTAAGCAATTAAAACCAGAAACGTTAGAAGCAGCGGCCAAAGTAACGGGTTATCCTTTAACGCTAAACGTGCACGAAGGTTATGATCATAGCTACTATTTTATCGCCAGTTTTATTGACGATCACTTAGCGTTTCATGCCAAACATTTGCAGCAATAGCTGTTTTAAAAAAACCGCCAATGAGCAATCATTGGCGGTTTTCTTGTTTATGGCTGATCATTTTTTTTAGCAAACTTGTCTGGGCTGCATTGATTGTCGTTGCATTGGATATGTTGGCTTTTAGGCATCAAGATACGGCTAATGGTTTGGCGGTGCTTGGCAAAAAAAGTGTAGCCTATATCAGCAAAGAATTTAATCACGGGTAAGCGTAAAATCACCAACCAGCGATGCTTGCCTACGGTTTTCCAAGCTTGATAGGTTACATCTAAACCATAAATAATTTTACCGTATTGAGTTTGGCCATGAAGCAAGTTCATCGCTTTGCTTGGATCAATGTGTGGAAAGCGTTGACTAAAATCTTCAGCATTCAAATCTTCTAACGTCAGCCGATGTTGTGTGTCGGCCTGCCTTAAATGCTTCATTTCTAAATTGCACAGTGGGCACAAAGCATCGTAAAAAATAATCATTTTGAATTGGCTTCAAGTCTTTGGATTTCTTTATGCATAATATCTGCTTCGCTGGTAATCAAAGAATACAACTTGATATCGCCACTACGCTGAGCGTTCATCGCTTGTTCTAGCTTTTGCATGTAATCTTTTTTCAGCTTTTTTACCGGATCTTTCTTAAACAATGAAAACATAGAAGGCTCGCTTGTTTGAATATTAGTTAAACTAGAAGTTGGTTGGTTGATTTGTTGTATGGTGTTTTTACGCGACAACCCCTGGATTGGATCATATCAATGGTTAGCAATGCAGGTGGTTCCAGTTGTGTCGTTAAATGTCTAGTGATAATGGGTTGTTATTATTATTTTTTGTAATTATTTATTATTTCTTGTGATCTAAAGTATTTTTTTTATTCGTAGAAAATGTGAAAACTTTTTGTAGACTTATTAAGAAATTTGTTTGCAGCCCATATAAAAAACTTCATAACAAACGAGTAACAAGGATTAAAGAATGAAAATAACTAAAAATCATCTTGCCGTTGCCTGTTTATCAACACTGCTGGCGGCTTGTGGTGGCGACAGCAACAGCAATAATGACAGTCAAGCGTCCTCTTTTGTGAGAGTGTTACATGCTTCACCCGACGCACCTAATGTGGATGTGTTAGTTGACGGTACCGCTGTGTTAACAGATGTAGCTTTTCAGTAAGGTTCCGGTTATTTAGAGCTTCCAGCTGGTTCTCGCAATGTTCAAGTGCGCGTCAATGGTACTGATAGCATTGTTCTAGATGAAAATTTCTCTTTGGGTGGTAATGGTTATTACTCGGTCATTGCACAAGGTTTGGTAAGTTCTGCACAGGGTTCAGATACAGAATTAGAGCTTGAAGTTATTGATGACACCGAAAATCGTAACAATAATGTCAATGACGTTACCGTAGTACACGCTGCCCCAGAAGCCGGCAACGTGAATGTATTTGTAACAGCTGACGAAGACGAATTGCCTGCCAGTGCGGGTGCCTTAGCTAATTTTGAGTTTGATAACGACGAAACACTAACTAATATTACCAGCGGTGATTATCAAGTTCGAATTACCGGTGTCGGTTCAACTGATGTGGTTTATAACTCAGCAACCTTGCCGGTATCGGCTGATGTAACAGCCGTTGCTGTGCAAAGCACGAAAGGTGTTTCTCCAGTAAGCTTACTGATTTGGACTGATGCTGTAACACCTGTATTAGATGCTACTGCTGAAGTTCGTATTGTGCATGCAGTGGATGCGGTAGATGTTGATGTATTTGCTGGTGGTGCTGAATTGTTAGGTGATTTTTCTTTTAAAGACACGACAATCGGTAAAGCAAGCGCAACGGGCTATTTAACCGTTGCATCGGGTGAGTTGCCGGTTGCTATTGCTGCAGCAAATAATGGAATAGAAAATGCTATTTCAAGTTTGAGCGGTACGTTAACATTAGATCGTGGTGAGTCTTATACTGTGATTGCAGCAGGCGACGCTCATGATCTGGATAGTGCTAAATTAATTGTATTGAATGACAAGCGCGTAGTTTCTGAAGAAGGTACAGCAGAAGTTCGCATAGTGCATGCGTCTTCAGCATCAGGTGCAGACCCAGTTGATCTTTACCTTGTTGCTGCTGATACAGACATTACGCCACTTAATCCTAATTTTGATGATGTAAGATTTGGATCTGATACAGGTTATATTGAAGTAGCAGCGACTTCTAATGGTTCACCCATTTATGATGCAGTCGTTGCCGCTGATGGTACAAAAACTGCGGCAGTGGCCAATCTTGAAAATTTAGAATTCAATGCCGATACAATAACCACAGTGTTAGCAGTGGGTAACAACACAGCGTCTCTTGAGCGATTAACTTTGCATGATGATCGCAGTCAACTCGTTTTACGGAAGAGATAATAGATATAAGTCAAAATAATGCAGATGAACTTATTTAAAAGTACAGGGTACTGAAATGCGAGGCTTGCCTCGCGTTTTTTATAGATAACCATAATTTTTTTGTTAATAAAGTGAACCTATTTAACGTGAGTTGCGTAAATAGGTTCAGCTAACGATTTGAGATAGATTTTCACTGTTAGCAAAGTATTTTCATTTTATCTAAAAAGGGAGGCACTATGCCTAACTATACTGCGCCAATGAATGACATGAGCTTTGTTCTTTTTGATGTTTTAAAAGCTCAAGATTTAAGCCTTCTTCCAGGGTTTGAAGATGCTAATGAAGAGATGATTCGAGCGGTTCTTGATGAGTCTGCCAAGCTGTCTGAAAATGTATTACAGCCTATTAATCAATCGGGTGATATTGAAGGTTGTCATTACGACCCAGAGACTAAGTCGGTTACGGTTCCAAAAGGCTTTAAAGAAGCTTACAGAGCGTTTGCTGATGGTGGTTGGTCTGGTCTTTCTGCGTCGACTGAATATGGTGGTCAAGGTTTACCACAGCTGTTGAAAATTGTTGTTGATGAAATGGCGTGTTCAACCAACTTGTCTATGGGTATGTACCCAGGTTTGAGCCACGGTGCCATCGATGCACTTACTCTGCACGCCAGCGATGAATTAAAAGATAAGTATTTGCCCAACCTAATTGCCGGTGAGTGGACCGGTACTATGTGTTTAACAGAACCACAATGTGGTACTGATTTAGGCTTGGTTCGCACTAAAGCTGAGCCACAAGCTGATGGCAGCTATGCTGTTTCGGGTACTAAAATTTGGATTACTGGTGGCGACCACGACATGGTGGACAACATTGTTCACTTGGTATTGGCTAAATTGCCAGGCGCACCCGATTCAAGTAAAGGCATTTCGTTATTCTTAGTACCTAAATTCTTAGAAGACGGTACACGTAACCCAGCATTTTGTGGTGGTCTTGAACACAAAATGGGTATTAAAGCGTCTGCTACGTGTGTGATGAACTTCGAAAATGCCAAAGGTTGGTTAATTGGTAAAGAAAACGAAGGTTTGAAGTGCATGTTCACTATGATGAACTCTGCGCGCATCATGGTAGGTATTCAAGGTTTAGGTTTGGCTGAAAAAGCATATCAAATCAGTCTTGGTTTTGCGAAAGAGCGTTTGCAGTCTCGTTCTATGAGCGGTCCTAAGAATCCAGATCAGAAAGCGGATCCAATCATTGTTCACCCAGATGTTCGTCGTATGTTGACGCAACAGAAAGTCTTCTTGGAAGGCGCTCGTTGCATGGCTTACTGGACAGGTTTGAATTTGGATATTTCTGAAAAGCACCCAGATGCGGATGTGCGTGAAGAAGCGGATGACATTGTGCAGATTATGACGCCAATCGTTAAAGCTTACTTAACTGACGAAGGTTTCTTCTCGACCGACCAAGCACTACAAAGCATGGGCGGTTCTGGTTTTACTCAAGACTGGGAAGTAGAGCAGTTATTGCGTGATGGCCGTATTGCTCGTATCTATGAAGGTACTAACGGTATTCAGTCTTTGGACTTGGTTGGTCGTAAATTAATGATTAAAGGCGGTCGTTTACCTAAGACTTACTTTAAAGTTATGCACGAAATGGTTGCTAAACTTGAAAACGATCTGCACAAAGAGCATTGCAAGGCCTTGTTACAAACACTGCAAAACAGCTTGATGTGGATGGCGGGCAACGCAATGAAAGATCCAGAGATCGTAGGTGCTGCAGCTACTCCAATCCTTAAGTTGTTCTCGTTAACCACGATGGGTGTTATGTGGGCGACGATGGCTAATGTTGCAAAAACTGACTTAACGTCTGGTAAGTACTCTGAAGATTTTTATCAAGGTAAATTAAAAGCGGCTGAGCATTTCTTTAGAACTGCACGCGCTCAAGCAGATCTTTTCCAGGCAGATATCGAAGCTGGTAAAGCAACCTTGATGGACTTTACTGCTGAACAGTTCTAATCTTTATTAGACATTCACAAGCACACTTTTGTGTTCGTGAAAACAGCTTTTGAAGCACAAAAAAACCGATATAGCCTTTATGTTATATCGGTTTTTTTTGCTTTTAATTTACTTTTACTTTTACTTTTACTTTTACTTCTAATTTAATTAAAAAGAGTTGTGGAAGGTTAAGTTATGCCGATAGCTCTCTGAGGGAGGCGATTGATTTATGATACAGCTGACGTGTTCGCTCTAAGGTAACACCTATTTGTGGCGCTATTTCTGCAAAACTCAAACCATCGTTGATATCAATGCCGTTGTATAAGTAGACAATTTTTTGTTGTCTTTCAGGTAATTTCTGAATTAAGTTTTTCAAATATGCAGCATCGTTTACTTCAAGCATTTTTTCATTTGAATAACTGGATGAACTATCGTCGGAGGTTAGAATTTCATCAAGCATCATACCGTCTTCATACACGGGAGCATTCATTGAGACGGTTAGGTTGCCAATGTTACTCACCGATAATATTTGTTCTCTTTTTAACCCTGTTAATTTCTGCAATTGTTTTAGGGTTGGGTATTGCTCATAACGATTAAAGTAATCTTGTTTTGCTGATTCTATTTTATATATTCGGTCGCTGGTATTAATAGGAATCCGAATTGGGCTGCGTTTTTGATTGAGCGTATTTTTAATCGCTTGTTGGATCCACCAATAGGCGTAGGTCGTAAAACGAAACCCTTTATTAAGATTGTATTTTTCTGCCGCTTTTATCAGCCCAATCGAACCTTCTTGTATCAGTTCTTCAACGTCTACCCCTTTGTTGGCGTAGCGTTTGGCTATGTGCATAACCAAGCGAATATTGCTTTGTACCAGTTTGTTACGGGTTTTTAAATATTCAGATTTTAACGATAAAGCATATTCGTTAAGCGGCACTTCTATGTCGTTGACTTGTGACAATAAAAAATCAAATACATTTGAACGATCGCACTCAAGACGCACCAAACTTAACGATAATGTTTCGTTCGACACCGTTGAGTTTTGCTCAAGTGGCTTACAATGTTTAGTTAGCAGCCACATATCGTACTGGGTTAAAAAATCATCCAGTATTGGTGAGCTTTGATATTGAGCAAGCAGTATGTCGGATACTTGTTCTAGAAGATTTTCTTGCAGTAAAACAACTTGTGCAAGTTGTTCCATTGCATGATCCATTTTTTTGGCAAGATTAATTTCTTGTTCAACGGTTAAGAGTTGAATTTCGGGGTAGTGCTGGATTAGGTTGTTTACTTCATCAGAGTTCATGGTATGACCTTCTAATTGGGTATAGTGGGTATACGAATTAGAAGGGGGTTTAGATTAACTAATATAACTGTTTATACAAATCGTGAGAGTTGTTTTTGGGTGAGGGCTGTTTCATCCATCATAGTTTTGGTATTTCGATTTACTTCTAACATTGAATCAGTAATTTTTTGTCCCAGTTGATTAATGTTGGAGGCAAGGTGGTCATTTTCTTCAAAAGCACTGTCAACAATTTGGATCGCGGTCTCTAGTTCAGAAAGAGCAACAAGGTCTTGATTAAATGCTTCGACCATGATTTTGAACTTGTCTGAATTATCACCCATTTTTTCTTTTAATAAATCAGACTCGGAATACAATTGCGATGATTCTTGCTCGGTATGGTGAACCAAGTTTTCCATTGCAGTAATGTGTTCGTTTATTTCTGAGGTTGCAGAGTTTACTTTTTGCGCTAGCGTACGCACTTCGTCGGCGACTACGGCAAAACCTCGGCCACTTTCTCCCGCTCGGGCGGCTTCAATGGCAGCGTTAAGAGCGAGCAAATTGGTTTGTTCTGAGAAGCCTTCAACCAATTTTAAAATATTACGAATGTTGCTGGCACTTTCACTGAGTTTCACCACTGTTTGAGCAAAGTTGCCTAGCAGTTCGTTAATGCCATTTATTTCGCTTTGCATGTTGATTAAATCGAGTGATGATTGATGAGCAGTTTTAACGTTGACCTTGGTCGTGGCTGAAATATCGTTAATGTTGCTACTAATTGATCGTATGCTGTGTTTCAGCTGATCGCAGCTGTCGTGAATGGCTTGTCCATAACCAAATTGCTCATCGGTACTGCTCATACCTTGTTCAACAGAAGTAAGTACTTGCTCGTTTACTTCACTGGCACTTAAAGCATGGCTGTAGGTGTCTTGTAAAATTGTTTGTAAGCTGGTGGCTAATTTATTGTAGCTTTTAGCCAATCCGCCAAACTCGTCATGACTAAAACGGGGCAGTCTTTGCGACAAGTCACCTTGCTTGCTGTTGATGCTTTCTAAGGTTTTCAGCATGTGCTTTACCGGACGTACAATTAAATAGTTTAGGTAAAATAGCGTGAAACCAAAGCCCAAGGTCGACAGCAGCATAACACCGTAAAAACTGCCTTTTTCACCTTCGGTAATCAGGTTACTTAGTTGGAAATAAGAAAACAGTTGAATGGCGAATAAAAACGCCAAATTACCTACAATTTTGCGATTTAGCGTGTAAAAAAACGTTTTCTCTACGGTATTGTAAAGTGAGTAAAACCACTGCATGCCAATCTCCTAAAAATTTTCTAACTAACTAATAGCATAGTCATTCTGGCTGATATTGATGCTGTAACGACTAAATACAAGGATTCTTTAATAAGAAAGTAAAAAGTTAATTTGTTAATCGATAAAATTAATGCCCTTGCCGGCCTTGGTAATCTGGGTGGGCTAGGCGGGTTAGATGGGTTGGGTAAGGGTGTTAGTTAAAGTTAAAAATGCTAAGGTCATTTAGATTAAGTCACATAAGCATTTAAGGAGATGTATGCATAACGTTAAGCAATGGGCAGATAGAGTTCTGGGTGACGTGGGCACAGTATTTTATTGTTCAATATTGCTGATTGGTGGTTTTCTCGCCTTAGCCGTTGCTGAATCCGACACACTGCAAGAGCTGGCGCAGCAGGCACTCAATGCAACTACTAGAAACTTTGGCTGGTTGTACTTATTAGCCACCACCGGTTTTGTTATTTTTACACTGGGCTTGGCCTTTTCTCGCTTTGGTAGTATCCGTTTAGGGGCCGATGATGAAGCGCCTGAGTTTAGCTTTACCAGTTGGCTTGCGATGATCTTTTCTGGTGGCATGGGAGTTGGCCTAGTCTTTTGGGGGGTAGCTGAACCTATTATGCATCTTAGCTCGCCACCTTTAGGCATAGGTACTCCTGGCTCTGCAGAAGCTGCTCAAGTAGGTATGCGTTATTCTTTTTTTCATTGGGGGTTGCACCAGTGGGCAACCTTTACCGTGGTTGGTTTGGCGATTGCTTATGTGCGTTTTCGTCATAATAGTTATGGTTTAATCAGTGAAACGTTTCGTCCTTTATTAGGTGATCGGGTAGATAAAGGTTGGGGTAAGGCTATTGATATTTTAGCGGTGCTATCTACTCTTTTTGGTGTTGCAACAACGCTTGGCCTTGGTGCTTTGCAGATCAATAGTGGTTTTTCGCGTATTGCGGATGTGCCTTACGGTGTAACACCACAGTTGTTAATTATTGCGGGCTTAGGCTTTCTATTTATTTTGTCGGCGATGACTCCGCTAAATAAAGGCATACGCTATTTAAGTAATGCCAACATGCTTTTGGCTTCGGGCTTATTGTTATTTGTTTTAATCTTGGGGCCTACTGCTTTTATTTTCAGCGAATTGACTCAAACCATGGGTGAATATTTAGGCAATATTATTCAAATGAGTTTGGTTACCGCGCCATATTCCAGTGAGCACTGGGTAGAAGAGTGGACAATTTTTTATTGGGCTTGGGGGCTGAGTTGGGCACCTTTTGTTGGCAGTTTTATTGCTCGCGTTTCTAAAGGCCGCTCAATTCGTGAGTTTGTTTTAGGCGTTATGATTGTGCCTGTTTTATTGAGTATGCTGTGGTTCTCTACTTTTGGTGGCACGGCTATTTATTACGAGCTATTTCAAGGTGCTGAAATAGCAGCGGCGGTTGCAAAAGAAGTGCCTGCAGGTCTTTATGAAATGCTTAATCAATTGCCTGGTGGATATTACGCAGTCATTGTTGCGGTGCTGTTGGTTTCAATGTTTGTGGTGACTTCGGCAGATTCTGCCACTTTTGTTTTAGGTATGTTTACCTCAAAAGGGATACTCAACCCAACACGTTTTGTGCGTATTTTATGGGGTGTTTTACAGTTATCAATGGCCAGTGTTTTATTGCTAAGTGGCGGACTGTTAGGGTTGCGCACGGTGTCTATCTTGGCCGCGTTTCCATTTATGTTATTAATGATTTTAATGGCCTATTCGCTGTATCGAGATTTGTCGTTGGAATGGCAGCGCAGAGAAGAAACAGAAAAGCTGCTTAATAACCGCATTGAAAAACTGTTGCTACGAGAATCAGAAAAAGAAGCTGCGATTCAGGCAGAAATAGAAGCACACCCAATTGTTGAAGATGCACCAAATGCTGATCTTAAAGAGGAGGATGAAAAGAGCAATACTATTTTATCTTAAGGTCTTGATAAGTGTTGTTTGGTAGAATCGCGCAAACTCATAATAATGAGTATCGATTTTCTACCTGCACGCGCTAAAGAGAACACTATGGATATTGGCTTATATTTTTTATTTTTTACAACCACCATTATGCTTATTTTGGTTCCTGGGCCGTCGGCTATTACTGCGGCTAAACAAGGTGCTCGACATAATAATAAGCTAACGTTTTTAACGGTTCTGGGTTTGGCAAGTGGCGATGTTATCTTTTTTGTATTATCGGCGACGGGGATTGCGTCGTTAATTGTGGCATCCAGTTTAGCTTTTTCGATTATCAAATGGTTTGGCGTTGCTTACCTGTTATTTTTAGGACTGGCCGCTATTTTTATCAAAGCAGGCGGGATTAAAATTGATACGGATTCTAGTGGTGATGCTAAATTGCCTGATGTCACTCCGCTAAAGGCTTTTTCTCAAGGCCTTGTTATTCAGTTGGCAAACCCGAAAGCGCTTATGTATTTTTCTGCACTTCTTCCTCAGTTTATTGATCCTAATGAGCCTCTTATATTTCAAATGCTACTTATGGGGGCTACCTGCGTATTAGCCGATATATTGGTTTACAGTGTGTTCGGTCGTATGGGGGATAAGCTAGCCAGGCAACAAGTTAAAGGCTGGGTAATCAGATTGATTAATAAAACAGCGGGTTTAATGCTGATTACCACAGGCATAAGAATGGCGGCTTTGGGGGCTAAATAATTTATTAATAGCAGCCTACTTCCAATGTTGTGTGTCTAACTATTGGAAGAAGGCTGATTTATTAGACTGTCTATATTTGACAGTCTTTTATACTTACGGTTGATTATTAATCTTCGTAGTTTTCAATCGCTGGGCAAGAACAAATCAAGTTACGGTCGCCGTACACGTCATCAATGCGGCCAACGGTTGGCCAGAATTTGTGTGCGCCTAGGTTTTTGGTTGGGAATGCCGCAAGTTCGCGAGAGTAAGGGCGATCCCAATCACCAGTAACGGCTGCTGCAGTATGCGGTGCATTTTTTAGCGGGTTGTTTTCTGCGTCTAGCTCACCGTTTTGAATGGCTACAATTTCTCCTTTAATGGCGATCATGGCGTCGGCAAAGCGGTCGATTTCTGCTTTGCTTTCTGACTCCGTTGGCTCAATCATGAAGGTGCCTGCAACCGGAAACGACATGGTTGGGGCATGAAAACCGTAATCCATTAAGCGTTTAGCGATATCCACTTCGGTGATGCCAGCTTGTTCTTTTAAAGGGCGCAAATCGATGATGCATTCGTGGGCGACTAGGCCATTTTTACCTGTGTATAAAATGGGGTAATAATCACTTAAGCGTTTGGCTAAGTAGTTGGCTTTTAATAGGGCGTTTTGTGTCGCTTTACGCAAACCTTTGCCGCCCATTAGCGTGATGTACATCCACGAGATCGTTAAGATGCTGGCAGAGCCGTATGGGGCAGAAGAAACCGCGCCTTGGCCTTTGCTGGCATTGTCGATTGGGCGAACAGCGTGGTTAGCAACAAACGGTGCAAGGTGAGCTGCAACGCCAATCGGCCCCATACCTGGGCCACCGCCACCGTGAGGAATAGCGAAAGTTTTATGCAGGTTCATGTGGGTTACGTCGGCACCCAAATAAGCAGGCTGAGTAATACCCACTTGGGCGTTTAGGTTGGCGCCGTCCATGTATACTTGGCCGCCCAAACTGTGTACAAGCTCACAAATTTCTTTGATGCCTTCTTCATACACGCCGTGGGTCGACGGGTAGGTGATCATTAGGCAAGAAAGGTTGTCACCAATTTCTTCGGCTTTGGCTTTTAAGTCGGCAAAGTCTACGTTACCCAATTCATCACAGTTAGTAACCACCACTTTCATTGACGCCATTTGCGCAGATGCTGGGTTTGTACCGTGGGCTGAACGCGGGATTAAGCATACGTTACGGTGACCTTCGCCACGGCTTTCGTGATACTTTTTAATGGCTAATAAACCGGCGTATTCACCTTGTGCGCCAGAGTTTGGCTGCATGCAAATCGCTGGGAAACCGGTCACTGTTTTTAGGTAGTCGTCTAACTCAGCAATCATCTGCTCGTAACCAATGGTTTGGTCTTTAGGAGCGAATGGGTGAATGTTAGAGAATTCAGGCCAAGACAGTGGAATCATCTGCGTCGTGGCGTTTAGTTTCATGGTGCAAGAACCTAGGGTAATCATCGAGTGATTCATCGCTAGATCTTTTACTTCCAAGCTCTTCATGTAGCGCAGCATTTCGTGTTCGCTGTGGTACGAGTTGAAGGTTGGGTGCGTTAAAAACTCTGTGGTACGAGCAAGGTCTGCAGGAATAGAGTTAGTGCCGTTTTCAAGGGCTACGATCTCCGCATCCAAAGCGTATACATCTAATGCTTCGCTAGCAGACTCGCCCAAGAAGATGCTGAATAATTCTTGTACGTCAGCCGCAGAAGTCTTTTCGCTTAACGTTACACCTAGGTTAGTCGCATTGTCTAAACGTAGGTTTACGCCAGCGGCTAGTGCTCTTTGAATAACCCCATCACGATCGTCGGTATTAATTGTAAGGGTATCGAACCAGGTATCGTTCACTAAGGTTAAGCCAGACTTCTTAAGGCCAAGGGCCAAGATGTCGGTTAAACGGTGAATGCGACCTGCAATGGTTTTTAAGCCTTGTGGGCCGTGATATACCGCGTAGAAAGACGATAAATTGGCCAATAATGCTTGTGCAGTACAGATGTTGGAGTTGGCTTTTTCACGACGAATGTGTTGTTCACGAGTCTGTAAAGCCATGCGCAGTGCTTGGTTGCCGTGAGCGTCGATTGACACACCAATGATACGACCTGGAATAGAGCGCTTGTACTTATCTTGTGTAGCAAAGAATGCTGCGTGTGGACCACCAAAACCCATTGGCACGCCAAAGTGTTGAGCGTTACCCAATACGATGTCTGCGCCCATTTCAGCAGGAGTCTTAATCGCAACCAGTGCCATTAAATCGGTGGCAACGGTCGCTAGAGCATCTTTTGCATGCAGGGCAGCAATGACATCGGTGAAGTCTTCGATGTTACCGTTTTTACCTGGGTACTGAAAAATCGCCCCAAATACATCGGCGTCTGCTGCGTCTGTCGCTGGCCCAACTAATACTTCCCAGCCGAACGCTTCGGCGCGGGTTTTTATTAGGTCGATGGTTTGCGGTAGGCAGTTTTCGTCAACAAAATAGGTATTGGATTTATTTTTGCGAACCGTACGCTTGGTCATTGCCATAGCTTCTGCCGCAGCGGTACCTTCGTCTAATAAAGAGGCGTTGGCCAATTCCATTCCGGTCATGTCGCAAACAAGCTGTTGGAAGTTTAATAATGCTTCCAAACGACCTTGAGCAATTTCTGGTTGGTAAGGTGTATAAGCGGTGTACCAACCTGGGTTTTCTAATACGTTGCGCAAAATAACGGGCGGAACGATGGTGTCGTTGTAACCCATACCAATGTAGCTTTTGAAAACCTTGTTTTGGTCAGCAAGAGAACGTAAGTAGTTGATGGCTTCGAATTCGGTGCGGCTATCTGCGATGTTTAAAAATTGGTCGCGTAAAATGTCGCCAGGAACGATTTGCTTAGATAGATCTTCTAGGCTGGTGGCTCCAACAGCGGCTAATAGGGCGTTTTCTTCTGCGTCATCAGGACCAATATGGCGACCGATAAAGTTGTCGCGTTGTTCCAGTTGTACCAGTGTTTCTATGCTCATGGGCTTGCTCATATTGTGCTAATTTAGCGAACTTTATGTTGGCTAAACAGTTTACGAAAGTTAGGGAATGAACGTAAATCCGAGAATAAAATAATCGGGTTTATTCTGAATCATGTTTGAGTAATTATTCCGCAAAACGGCGTGAAAAATTACTCAAACAAAAAAGCCCTGAAGTTTTCTTGTAAAAAACAACAGGGCTTAGTAGCTAATTAGTCACACTTTGCAGCGTATTCGTCAGCTGTTAATAGTGTATCTAAAACGTTTGGATCGGCTGGTTCCATGCGGAAGAACCAAGCTTCGCCGTATGGGTCTTCGTTAGCAGTTTCTGGAGCGTCTACAAGCGCTTCGTTTACGGCAACGATTTTACCCGCGATAGGTGCGTATACATCAGAAGCGGCTTTAACAGATTCTACTACTGCGATGTCGTCGCCTTCTTCAACGTCGCTATCGACTTCTGGCAATTCGATGAATACAACATCGCCAAGTGCGGCTTGTGCGTAGTCGGTGATGCCAACCGTGATGGTGCCGTCTTCTTCTTTACGTAACCATTCGTGGGAATCGACGTATTTCAACTCAGCAGGTACATTACTCATAAGTATTTTCTCCATTCGATCTAGCTAACGATCTTTTTTATATAAATTTAAAATGCGACTAAATTTTAGAATTATAACTGGGTTGTTTGTGTAGCGAATATGGGAGGCATGGATGCCGAGCCTAAGGCTACAGGGAAGTATTTACGCCGTTTCGTGGAATAAATACCCAGTTATCATTCGATGTTTGTATCTAATTATTCAAAAACTTTTTTGCCATTACGTACGAACGGCATTTTTACGATGCGAGCAGGAATTAACTTGCCGCGCATTTCAATACTGCACTCGCTACCAACACCGTGAGGTACACGCGCCATGGCGATTGAGTGTTGTAAAGTTGGGGAGAACGTACCAGAGGTTATCTCACCTTCACAAGGAACGCCTTCACCTAAGCCTTCAATCACAACTTTTTGGTGTGAACGCATAACGCCACGAGTTTCTAAAACGATACCCACTAGCTTCTTTGGTTTGCCCGCGGCTTTTTGTGCTTCTAGTGCTTTACGGCCAAGAAAATCACGCTCGGCTGGTTCCCATGTAATGGTCCAGCCCATGCCTGCGTCAAGTGGTGAAATAGAGTCGTCCATTTCGTTGCCATACAAGTTCATGCCCGCTTCTAAACGCAAGGTATCGCGTGCGCCTAAACCAGCAGGTGATACGCCTGCTGCCAATAAAGCTTGCCAAAATTCAACCACTTCTGCTTGCGGTACAATAACTTCTAAACCGTCTTCGCCGGTGTAACCGGTGCGGGCATAAAACCATTCGTTAGCCGCAGGTAGACCTTGAAAAATTTCTAAATTGCCAATTAATTCGGCGTCTTGGGCGCGAACTTGTTTTACTTTTTCAATAGCGTTAGGGCCTTGAACAGCAACCATCGCCAGTTCGGCACGTTCTGTAATCAAAGCGTCAAAGCCTGCTACTTGCTTGTTCATCCACGCTAAGTCTTTTTCGCGGGTACCGCAGTTAACAACGGTGCGATACCAACCGTCCATTTTGTAAACGATCAGGTCGTCGATAACGCCACCTTCTTCGTTCAACATGGCGGTGTATTGTGCTTTGCCTAACGTTTTTAACTTAGAAACGTCGTTAGCAAACAGCTTTTGTAGGTAAGCTAATGCTTCTGGACCGGTGATATCAACAATGGTCATGTGCGATACGTCAAACATGCCAGCATCTTCGCGAACCACATTGTGCTCTTGCAGTTGAGAACCATAATGAATCGGCATATCCCAGCCACCAAAGTCGACAATTTTGCCGTTAGCATCTAAATGTTGTTGGTACAGAGGTGTTTGCTTACCCATAGTATTTTTATCCGATTTAAAAATAGCGCTAAAAAAGGCCGGCAAGTATACCGAGAAAGTCTGAGTTTGGCATCTTGCTGGAGCATTATGACGGTGAAATTTTTATTTAAAGGCATTTAAAAGTGCCTATTTGGTACGATCGTACTTTAAATCTCGAGTGGTTTCTAGCAGTGGTATTGTTTATATATTGTTTGATTATTGCTAGATCGGTAAAGTAAACCAGCTTTCCCATACTCACGTAAGTGCAGCAATGCTTTAAGCGGCGCAAATCAATAATAATATAAAACGGCCAGTTTTAAATAGTTGAGTAAGTTAGTGCGATTACGTAAAATGTCGCTCAATATTTACAGTGTCAATATTAATTAAGCTGTTGTGTAAGTGGCTTTAAGTTGTTTGATCTGTTTATTTTTTTTGCCCTCCGGTTGCTTGCCATTAACCATTCATTATTAGCTATTAACCATTAATTAGGTCTTTGTATGAAACATTTTGTGATGAGTTCTTTAATGAGCCTTGTTCTACTGTTTTCGTTGTCTGTAAGTGCCGATCAAGCAAAATCGGTAGCGGTAGAAATCACCCAAGTGCAATTTAATGATTACGCCAAATCTTTGCGTATTAGCGGTTTATTAGAAAATAAATCAGAACAGTCTTTGGGTTTTAAAATACCCGGCTTGGTGAGCAAGGTGCTGGTCGACGAAGGCGAGTATGTTACTAAAGGACAGTTATTGGCGGTTTTGGATTTAGAAGAAATTGATGCCGAAGTAGCCAAAGCAACTTCGGTATTAGCCAATGCCGAGTTAAATCTAGCGCGTTTTACTTCTTTGCAAGGACAAAATGCCTTGTCGTTAGATCAACTGCAAGCGGCGCAAACTCGTATGGATGTGGCTAAATCAGATTTGACCGTGGCTCAGTTTAATCGCCGTTATGCGGTAATTAAAGCGCCAGAGTCGGGTCGTATTTTGAATCGATTTGTAGAGCCTAATGAATGGCTTAATGCCGGTCAGTCGGTATTTGTGTTTGCCGCCAAGCAAACGGGTTGGGTATTAACCACCGGAATTACCGATAAAGACATTGTGCGCACTCAACTAGGTGATCAAGCTGAGTTGTATTTTGATGCTTATCCTCAACAAAAATTTATTGCCCAAGTTTCGCAAGTAGCGGCTCGCGCCGATGCGGCCACGCAAACATTTGCCATAGAGTTGCGCTTAGCGCCCAGTGAGCAGGCTTTGTTAGCCGGTTTTGTGGGTCATGGTCGGGTGTATCCCAGCCAAAAAGAACGTTTGGCTTTATTGCCATTAACGGCGTTAGTTAGAGCCGAAGGTAAGCAAGCAGAAGTGTATGTGTTGGATGAAAACAATTTAGCCCGTTTACGCACAGTAGATGTAGCGTTTATTGAAGGCCGCAATATGGCTGTGCGCAGTGGTCTTAATGAAGGTGATCGTCTTGTTATTCAGGGTGCGCCGTATTTGTCTGAAGCCCGTTCAGTTTCGATTACTCAATAGATAAGGCTTTTATTATGCAATTACCGGCTTTAGCGATACGTAATCATCAATTTACCACGGTGTTATTTTTGTTGTTGGTGATGTTGGGCGTGGTGTCTTTTTTTACTATGCCGCGCAGTGAAGATCCGCAATTTGATTTTTCAGCTGCGGTGATCAAGGTAGTAAGCCCCGGTACGATTCCAATGGATATGGAAAAACTGGTGGTGGATCCAATAGAAGAAGCATTAAACGAATTAGAAGATATTAAAGTCATTAAAACCGATGTTGAAGATGGCTTAACGGTTATTCGCATTGAATTTTTATACGGCACCGACCCCGACGATAAATACGACGAAGTGGTTGCCAGTGTGGCGCGTATTCGCAGTGATTTACCGGCCAGTATTGTGGCGCTAAAAATTGATAAAATTTCCCCTGCCGATGTCAGTATATTGCAATTGGCTTTGGTGTCTGAACAAGCCAGCTACGCTGATTTAAAGCGCCACGCAGAAGCGTTAGAGCAACGTTTAGAGCGTGCTTCTGGGGTTAAACGCGCCGATGTCGAAGCGCTGCCTCAGCTTGAAGTACAAATTAAAGTAGATCAACGCCAAGTCAATGCCTTAGGTATTAGCTTAGATGAGGTTTTTACCGCAGTGCAAAGCGCCGCACAAAACTTACCCGGTGGTCATGCCAATGGTGGTGATCGCCGTTTTACTGTAAGAACTTCGGGTGATTATCAATCGTTGCAGCAAATTGAAGATACAGTGATTCGTGGGTCGCAAGGTAAGTTTATTTATTTACGCGATATTGCTGAAATTCGCCACACTGAAACTATTCCGACTTACCGGGCTAAGTTAAACGGCGAGAAAACCGTGTTTGTGTCTGTGGTGCAGCGTAAAGGCAGCCAAATATTCAATGTGATGGAGAATATTCAGGCGCAAATAGATGGCTATAAAGATCGTATTCCCGACAATATTCGCTTATTAACCGTGATGGATCAGTCGGTGAGTGTTGAGCGTCAAATAAGCGGATTTTTTAACAGTTTAAATATGGGGCTTATTCTTGTCGCTATTATGAGCATTATTGTGTTGGGTTTTAAACCCAGCTTGGTGGTGGTTTCGGCGGTGCCTTTGTCTATTTTTATTGCGATTGGTTGGGTCGATTTGACCGGTTTTGGCTTACAGCAAATGTCGATCGTGGGGCTAGTGATTGCCTTAGGTTTACTGGTAGATAACGCCATTGTGGTGGTAGAAAACGTCTCTCGTCATTTGCGTGAAGGTGATAGCCCTAACGAAGCGGCGATTAAGGGCAGTTCTCAGGTGGCGTGGGCGGTTGCTAGTGGAACGTTAACCACTGTATTGTCGTTTTTACCCATGCTGATTATGCAAAATGGCTCGGGCACTTTTATGCGTGCCATGCCGGTAACCGTGGTAGTGACGTTATTTGCATCTTTATTAATTGCATTAACTTTAACGCCCTTGCTGGCCAGTAAACTGGGCAGTTCAGCGAAAAAAACCACGTGCGCACAAAAGAAGTTAGAGTCGATTGCTCACAATCGTTACAGTAGGGTGCTGATGTGGGCGCTTGCTAGACCTGTGCGTATTCTTACTTTTTCGGTATTAATGCTGGTGGGCAGTTTGGCGTTGTTCCCACTGATTGGTGTGAGTTTGTTCCCTAAAGCCGAAAAACCGATGATTTTGGTGAACATTGATATGCCAGAAGGCTCGACGTTTGCGCGTACCCAAGACATTGCTGATGAAGTGAGTAAGCGAGTACGTCAGCATAAGCTGGTTGATGATGTTGCGTTGAATGTTGGTCGTGGTA
>OJEO01000035.1_pt1 | contig 92214 bp, 107 predicted proteins | sample 1593621 | NCBI WGS metagenome assembly OJEO01 (sample SAMN05416875, study PRJEB24817) | seawater metagenome | isolation source: Sea water | place: Canada:Atlantic | collected 2013-11
ACAGATGGTTAACGGGCTTTTTGGAGGATTTCGTCAGAATCGTTGCCGTTCCTGGTCTTCACTCAGGTAGACCGACGCCGTATACGGAAAGGATTCATTGAATTCCGGGACGGACTGATCATCGTAGTACACCTCCATCTTCCAGGTAATGCTGATCGTGTCGTTCGGTGAAAAATGATCCTCAGGATCACCGGTGCCAGCAGCAATATTGAAGACGGTTGGCTCTAATGGGGCCTCAGAGAATTCGAAGACCAACTCCCTCTCTTCAACATCCGGTGCCGGCGCCGAGGGACCAGAGCTTGATGAAGAACCCCCTCCCCCGCAAGCAACGAGGGTCGAGCAGGCCAGAATCAGACAGAGCGATTGTTTTGTTTTCATGGTGATATCCGAGTCAAAAACCAGATCTTAGGCCTGGCTCATGCCGCGGATGAGATTCAAAAAGTCAGTGACCTATGACCGTTTAGAATGCGGGGACAAAAAAAGGCCTTCCCGCAAGCGGAAAGGCCAACCCTCACTCTCTCTCACCCAGGAGCCACGCTCGCTAGTCATTTCAAGATCTCATGGAAATCTTCGCGGCCAACCCCCGGTAAGAAGAATTTTCAGGTTTATTTCCGACCCAGAATATCTTTACCAGGTTTTCGTCGAAGCATTGGCTGTTTGCGATCCATCACACCCAGTACTGAGGATGAGTCTCCGAGACAGATGCCCACCATATACACCCCGGGCCCCAGGCGCTGATAAGGTTCAAGCAAGTGGCGGCGCCAAGACTCAATATCCAGAAGTACAGGACGGACCGAAGGTAGCTGCCGAACCACTTCACGATCGGCAATACCGATCCAATTACCTATCTCAATGCCATCAGCCGTGCAAAACCCAATCGGTTCGCAGCTCGCGAAGGCACCGAGTTCTTTGTAAACACAATTGTGACGGCGTCTGAATTCCATGAAATATATACTGTTTGAATATACAGCATTATTGCAGATGGACTGCCTTCCAGGCTAACCAGAAAAAGATCAACATTGTAGCGCGCCAAAAGACGTGGGACAGAAGAACAAAATAAATGAGACATGGCAGGTGAGGAGAATCAGAGTACACGCCTTACGCTCCGCCACTAGAATCTCAAAGAGTTATTGTATCTCGATCAGCGGTGCAATTTGCTCTCCAATGTACTGCCCTATAAGCGTATAACCAGAAACGTTGGGGTGAATCTGATCCAACGTGAAAGACAGGGCCGCATATATCTCGCCGGGCTCACGAATTCCACTTTCCATAATGTCGACAAAAATATCAGCCGACCTGAAGTTGCTGTACTTCCGGTTCCAGTAGTCGAAGTACTCCGCGCTAAACGGATAGTTGCCAGAGCGCGTGTTAGGCACTACGCACCCCAGGTTGACAACCAAGGCGGCGGTGTTCTTAGCACGAGCTAAAGTCTGGCCGATGTTGTCGTTGCGCGTGCCGTAAGAAATATTGGCTCCGAAGTCGTTATGTGCCGACCCGTTGATGAACACTTTAGCCCCGTCAACTAGCGCCTCGTCAACGCGATTTACTATGTCCGTGGAAGTCTCGCTGCCCACGCCGTGGTTAGCCACAAAATTGTTGCGAAGCGTCGGGAAGCTGGATTTCAAGCTGGCTCTAAGGTGCGACTGCCACGAACTCTGGTAGTTGTCCACGCCTGCATAGAACGAAGGGTCGGGGTCGTAGCCATTATGACCCGCACAAACACTATCACCAATTGAAGTAAAGTTGGGGCGGCTTGCCTGCAGGTATTGGATGAAGGCCGTCCCGCTATAAGCGGTGCTGTCGGTTCTGACGGCCAGCTCGGTTATCGGGCTCTGGGTCGTTCCGTCATGAACTGCTGCCGAACCAAGCAAAACAAGATCGGCGCCGTTATCGTCGTAAACGCTGACATACGCCGAACCCGTCGAGGTGGCTTTGAACCAGTCGATTACGAACTTAAAATCGCCTGTGAAGTCTTGACCCGTAAGAAGCACGCTAGATGAAACAATGGTGCCCCCAGCATCTCGGGTGATTATGGACAGGGTACCGGCCTCTCGGCTTTCTGTGTCGCCGTTGTAATTAAAAAACAGTATGGCGTTGCCGCCATCTTCGTAGTTCAGGCGAACCGACGTCCAGTTTGTCGTGACATCGGAGCGAACAGACCCGTAACAAACAAGCGTTTCGTTACCCACGGCACGAATGGGCAAGTAAACCGAAGAACCGGCGCCGGTTAGCTCCAGTTCGCCCGTGCCTAATGACAGGCTGCCCGTATCGCCACTGAACGGAGAGATCGAATCGCCGTTGCTGATCCCATAAGCGTTTTCGTCCAACTGAACACTGAAACCGCCTGAAGGACCAGACCCCGTCAAGGAAACCCAAGGCTGCCAAACGCCGGCGGAGTTTCGAGAGCGAACTGCTAGATCGCTAGATTCCAGCGCGAAATTGAGCTGAGAGGCGCCGCTGGTTTCTCGTTCAACATGGATGACAGTGCCGGGCTCGTAGTAAACATTTGTGGAACCTGCGGGAACTTTATAGAAACCTGTTTCATCCACATCATTAAAATCGGTACCGCTGTTGGGTTCGATCGCTAGACTGGCCTCATAGCCCCATTGCCGCACCCAAGCACCTGATTCGCCGTCCTCTCCGTCAGGAGCTTTGTATATCTCCGGCTCACTCACGACTTCAGCTGAAAGGTCCTGGGAATCAAATGCCCAAATAGCAGGCTCATTGCCCGCCTGGCTTACATGCCACCCGTCAACCGGTGAAGAAATCGCTGTCATTGCCGCGACACTATCAACAGCAATGACGCGACCAGAAAGAAGATCCGCCAACTGAAATGGGTCCTGTTTATCTAGCTCTCGACCTCCCGCCTCGATAGCATTAGCGATTTCTTCCTGGACCGCATTGAGCCACTCAGCTGAAACAACCGTTGCGCGAGCGCCTTCTGAAGGATCGCCCTCGGTGAACTTGTTGTCATTCGTAGCTCCTGGACCATCAATACGAAACATTTTTATTCCCCATAACTGAAGTTAACAACGGTATGCGCTGGCTTGAGTTGCTCTACTGGGCACTCCAACTGGTCTTCGCCCCAGCTGCGCACTGGTTCGCCGGCGGCGCTTTGGCCGGCGCTGAATTCGACTACGGCGGTTTCCGTCGCATTTACCATCCAGTGGTGAAGCCATTCATCGTTGGTCAGGCTATCGCCTGCAGCTGAGAATCCTGCCCTGAAGGGACGGTATTCGGTGATCGTTACCTGGTAGCCGAGGCTTTCGGCCAGCTCGATGAAATAGGCCGGGCTGGCCCCACCTACTCGGATGAGTTTGCCGTGGGCTGCCAGCCGTCGTTCCTGGATAGTTTCGGGCAAGGTGTCGCACGGGCCCGGCAGATCCAGGAGGCGCTCCCAGTCAGTGAGCAGTTCATTGGTGCTTTCTGGATTGCCTTCTTTGACCAGTTCGTGGAGACGACTGTCCAGGCGGGAATACTCTTCCGCCAGAGCCTGCAGCAACTGCTGCCAATTGCTATCCGATTGCTCCGGAAGGGCCTTGCCGGGCGGAGCCAGTGACGTCAGCTGATTGCGGTACTGGTCAGCACTTAGGCGGTCCATGTGAACACCCCTGGCGTCGCGATTTCATTGGTTTGGTGAGTGACATTAACCGCCGGGCTAACAAGAGTGTGTCGGCTCTCACCAGCAGCCACGTAGATGATCCCGTTCAGCTGACTGAGGTAGATGGTGGCGCCTGGTTCTGGATCACGGCGGAGGTAGTCCCGAACGGCCAGTTCGACCCGGTCACGGACGATCTGGGTATCCGGGACGATCGTTATTTCTAGGTCCAGCGGTACCGCTACCGGCGCGATCACATAAGGCACCGATGCCACCGGCCGCACTGATTCGATGTATGCCAGTACTGCGTCGACAACCTCAGTTGTCGGTGTACCATCGGCCGTGGCCTCATCGGTCATGATCCGGGTGGTGACGGATCCGTTCTCCAGTTCGTTGGGATAGACCCACGCCCGGGTAACGTCCGGGTGGCCCTCCAGTGCCCACTGGATGTAATCATCTTTGCTGCCGCCATGCGGCGGACGCTGTATGCGGGCCAGGAGTCGCTCACGCAGCCGCTCTTCCGTCTCCGGGTTGGTACCTCCGGTCAGGCCTTCAGCACCAACAGTAGCGGTACCTTCAACGCCTGAGGGGCTACTGACCAACTCCAGCTCGGTGCCGGCGTCCTGGTTGCCGTCTTCTCCAGTCTCTGCGGCCGTCACTGAAACCGTGGCGGTACCGCCGGCGATGGTTACCGCTTCATCGGTCAGGTACTCGGCGCCGCTCTTGGCCTGCAGGCGGGTGTCCTGGGGAATGACGACATCATCATTGCCTGCAAAGGTCACATCGCCAGTAGCCGCTGTTGGGTCGACTGCTGGCACGCGCCAGATACGTGCCCAGCGCTGCAGGTATTCGGACTCAGCGGTGTCTGGGAACAGCTGGGTGGCAAGGAAATCCAGGTAACCATAAAGCCCGTGGATGCCGCCGGCCTCGATGTCGGCCAACACGCCGAGCAGGGAGCGCCGGAGTTCCGGCTGAGCGCCAGGCAGACGTGCGCGGATATCGGCACGGATGCGCTCCTGGAGTTCACTCAGTGACGGACGTTCAAACGGCATTTAAAGGCTCTCCCAAAGGTTGTTAAAGCGCTCTTCAATGGCTTGGCCATTGGTGCGGATAATTCGGATCTTCAAACCCAGGCGATCGGTGGCCACCGTTTCTGCTCCCACCTCGATGCTGTTGGCGATTCCGTCTTCGCGGAGCCATTCCAGGGATTCGGCGGCGTAGGTTTCTGCCCGGCGCCGAACCTCGGCCAGGTTCTTCTCACGAGAGAGGAGCCACAGGCGGGATCCAAAGCGATCGCCACCGGCCCGGGCCAGCATGTCTGCCCACCAGCCGCGCCGATCATCACTGCCGTCTGGTAGGACATCGCCGGGATTCGCTCGCCGATCGGTGAGCAGGGACAGGACCACAGCAGTGCGTAGGCCGTCGTCTGCGACCAGGTCGCCATTGTTCAATTGGATGTCGATGCGGCCGTCAAAGCCTGGCTGAAGTGCGATATCGGTCATTGCGCCGGCCCCGTGGTTCCGCCTGAATCACCAGGGTGGGTGTGACCTTTCAGGGAAATGGTGTCTGCCGTGACATCGCCCCCCGTAACGCCGAGGTTGCCGGCAACCGAAGCGCCGGAGCCGCCGCTGACTGCCATTCCGCCTTGTCCTACGATTGCCCCTTGCACAGTCAGTGCACCGGTGATGGTGACCTGTGGCGTGTCCAGGGTGACCGTCTGAGTCGCGGCCACCGTGGCGTTATCACACTGGCCAGTAATCTGCGGCGCAGTGGCCGCAATCTTGGTGGCGGCATCGACGTTGACGGATCCGCCGGCGGTCACGTTGGCGTTGTTGCCCACAACCACTTCCAGGTCCTGGCCGACGTTCACCTTCACGATGCGGCCGCGCTTCATGTGGATGTAATCCCCCTCGTCGGTGTAGAGGGCCACCTCGCCGTTCTGCAGGTTCTTCATCCGGTACCGGCGATCGTCCACCGCGATGGCCACCAGGTGGCCACGGGATCCGCCGACGGCCAGGGCGATCGCCTCGGCACCGTCCAGCGGCCGGCAGGTGAAACCGTATTGCTGGAACCGTTCCATTGCGGCTGCCTCACCGGCCAGCAGGTCCAGCTGCACCACCTGGAGCTTGCGGCCGTCGTCAGACAGCCGCACAACACCCCGGGAAACGATCAGGCGCAGGCGGCGCCAGACGGGAGCCAGCAGGCGGACGATGTCTCTCATCCCCATACAGATTCCTCCTCTTCCGGCTCCGGCTCTGCGGTCAGATCCCAGGCAGATGGCGGAACCACCTGGGCCTCGGCGCGCTCACCCTGGCCATCCAGCACAAGCTGAACGCCTTCAATGATCATGTCGTCCTGGATGCCCAGCCAACGGTCGCGCACGGACACCTCAAAGCCAGGCGTCCACAGACCGCTATCATGTCGCCAGCCGGCCACGGTGTAGGTCAGCCCACGGCCACGGCCGCGACGGCGGCGGGTTTCGGTTTCGGCTCGCTGCCGGCAGCCGGCCTTATCGACTGGCGTATCGGCAACGATCACCTGGGTGCGAAATCGGATAACGGGGTCGGTGGCCGTGCCTTCCGGGCTGGAGGCCTGTTCACCTGAAAGCAGGTCATCACCAGGTTGTTGGCCCTGGACGATGATCTCGGAGAAACGGTCACGAACCGAGAAGCGGCCGGAACCCTTGCGGATGTTCTCACCCAGGGCCAACGCTGTGTCGATGCGGCCACGGGGTGGCTTGGTAATCACCAGGCGGCCCTGGGGATCACACACAAAGATCACCGCCCGGTACCGGCCCATTTGTTCCAGGGCTTCGTAAAACGGCTGGCCAGCCTCAACGGCGGGTGCCTTTATGGGCGCACCGGTATCTGCCTCCACCACCACCTCAATACCGAACGGCTCGGCCAGCTCACGGGCAATGGCTTCCAGCTTGCGGGGTTTGCTCCAGGTCTTGCGCCGTGCGGAACAGTCCACCAGGTCGGCGGTCTTTGACCGGCCGCTGACCACCAGGCTGTGCTGATTGCCATCGTAGGCGGGAAGTACTTCATCGACGTAGCCGGTGATCACCAGATCGTCATCGATAAACACCTGGCATTCAGCGCCGCTGCGGACCGGTGCGGGCTCCGCGGATTCGCTCCACTTTTCAGTCAGGGAAAGCTCGAAACGGTCCGCCACCTGGTTGAGGCCACGGCGAATATTCACGGAGGTCCAGCCGCCGTGTCGATTACCGTCAATGAGAAGTTCAACCAGTGAAGACATAAGGCCCGCTTGCATATGACCCCCGGCGCGGGCTGGTCGCCGGGGGCCTTCAAAAAACTCTGGTAATCAGCCCGTAGAGTAGGTTTAATGGTGGCCTGATCACGCAGTAGCCTTGGGCCTGAAGCCCTTCAGCCTTGTTTCCTTACTCCCCCAGTACTTCCAACGCCTCACCCGCCGGTACCCGGCCCGGGTGTGCTACCCGATTGCGGCTGATAATTGCATCGGCCCGGCTTGCGTCCCCGTAGAGTTTCTGTGCCACCACCAGGGCTGGCAGGGGCTGCTGCAGGGTCACCGATCGCAGGCGGGGAAGCTGGGCCCCGCGCTGCTCCAGATCCCGGACAACCGCCGCACGCACGGCCGTTAGGCTTGCATAGACGTCATTGGCAGGGATGTTGTCCGAGGTCAGCTGCAGCTCGATGCCGGCCGTGATGGTGTCCCTGGCGGCAATGGCATCATCCGCTGCCAGCCAGTCCGTGGCGGCTGCCACTTGAGCAGACTGTAGAACGGCCGCACGGCGCACCAGGTTGTTGCCGGCACGGATGGCCGCCATCTGCAGCTGACGCGGTACCGGATCCAGTGGGGACGTCACGGGCGGTTCGTCGCCGGCACTGAACAGGTCATCGTAAACACCCAGGGCGCGGCCCGGCTCGTTCACCAGGTCACGAACCGTGGCAATGCTTTCCAGAATCTGGGCGCCCAGCTCGGCCGGGCTGCGGATCAGTTCCGATATCGGGCGGGTGACATCGCCCACGGTGCTTTCGATGCCACGCAGGGCGTTCTGAAGGCCGGTCTCGATGGCAGCCACCCGATCGGTGGCCAGCTCCAGCACGTTGAAGTTTTCCTCGAAGTCATCCAGGGCAGCCTGTTCAGCCTCGGCAACGGTACGTTGCACCTGGCGTTGAGTATCCTGGGTGACACGAGGCAGACGCGGCTCGTCATCAGCACGAACGACAGTGAACGATACACGGGCGATACCGCCTTCGCGGGTGCTCTCGCGGATCCGCATTCCACCAACCAGGACCACCTGGTGTGTGCCGTAGTACGGATGCACCAGCTCACCTGCACCTGGTGTTTCGGCTGCGTCGACAAGGCGTTGCCGGGACAGATCGTAATCCGGGCCGATCAGAAACCCTTCAATCTGCCATTCGCGTTTGTTGCGGCCGAGATCTTCCGCGTAGGGCTGGTCCCGCAGTGGATACTCGTGGACCTCAACACGCCTGCCCGGTACCTGGCTTGTGCGTTCCAGGTAAATCTCTATGCCGCGAAAGGTGGCGACGGCTTCGCCGATACGATCAGACCAAGGCATGGGAACCTCTTTGCTTATGTTGTGCGGTGGACATCAAGGCATCACGTAGGACATGCCGAGGTCGACATCCATGTCAGGACCGTTGTCACCCCGCGCGGGCGTGACAGAAGTAACTCGGCCTTCCTGGTTAACCTCTATTTTCAGGGTGCCGGCATCCCGTCTGTCGTTGTATTCGACAGCCCTCTGAGCCTCATCATTACCGAAGAATGCAAGCGTCCTGGCGACTGCCTCACCAATCGAATCGCCAATCTTCCTTCCAGTTTCCGTGCCGTCGATCAGCGTCTTGTTGATCAAAGTTCCCACGCCGTAGCCAGCGGCTCCTGCAGCACCAACCGCCAGGCCGGCAGTACCGATCGCGCCCGCGCCAAGCGCACCTATAGAACCAACAGGGGCACGGCCCAGGTTCCGCATGGGGTTGAAGATCCGCCGAGAGCGAGCAGCTGCGCCGCCACCGCGTGGGCCACGCCTGCCACTTCCAGACGGGCCGCCCATGCCTGGGTTATTAACAACGTAAACAGGAATCGGGGAGACGCCAGAAACGGCGCCTCCGAGTGCTCCGCCAACACCTCCACGGCCACGTCCTAGCACCTTCCTACCGGCACTCAAATAGTCGGAGCCAAGCTTTCCGAGGAACCGCCCACCGATTGCAACACCAAGGCCTCCAAGCGCGATGCCGCCAATCTTGAGCCAACGGTCCACCGTTTCCTGGTCCAGGCTATTAAGTGCGTCTGCCGCCGACTGCACAGCGCCAGTCATGTTGTCGTCTGCAAAATTGGTCCAGGCCGAGGTGAGGTTTCTCATAGCGCCGGCCATGGTGTCTGCAGCCCTGGCTGAATCATTCATGGTGGTGGCGCCATCACCCTGAACTTCCATAAATTTCGCCAGGCTGCTCACAGAGCCTGTGCGCTGGAATTCCCCGGCAGCGGCGTTAAATGCCCGCATCGCTTCAGCATCGAACACTGAAGAAAGCCGAGTGGTTCGACCGTCCACCGCCTGGATAATTTCCACCATCAGTTCGTTGATGGGTCGTAACACCTGGCGGCCTTTCTCCAGTTCCTTCGGGTCGAATATCTGGATGCCACCTTTCTGAAGCGCCTTGACCTTGTCAGCGTTCTGAAGTGTCCGGAGCAACGCCTCAAACGCCGTAGCAGCCATTTCAGATGAGCCGGTACCCATGCGGATAACCTGCAGGGCCGCGCCCATTTCCCTGATCGCGCCGGCACCTTCTCGGCCCATGGCGGTGTAGGCTGTGACCACCCGGGGGCCGAGAGATGCAAGGTTCTGCAGGGTGAAAGCACCTTGCTTACCTTGCTGGTTGAGCGTGTCCAGCACGCGGAGGATCTCGCCCGAATCCCTGATATCCATCTTCTGGAATTCGGCCATGATTTCGCCGATGTTCTGGCCGGCCGCGCCAGTGGCCGAGATGGCCAGGCCGATGTTGCGGATGTTCTCCTGAGCGAATTCCAGGTCACCGGTTTTTTCAACGATGGATTCGATGGCGCTGGTGATCTGGGAAGGATCAACGCGTATATCCGGGGCCCGGGCCGTCTCGAAAATCTTGCGGCGCAGGCCTTCCATTTCCTCTTCAGACTTTTGGGCCTGGATGCCCAGCCGAGTGAAGCGCTCTTCCATGCGGCTGAGCGAACGCAGCGTGCCGATGCCAGCAGCACCGGTTATCAGGGCGGTATAGCGGTTACCCATGGCATCCAAGCCGCGCCCGACCATCTGGGCGGACCTGCGCACTCGGCCCAAGTGACGCTCACTGGTGCGGCTGAACGACCCCACGGCCCTGCCGTAGCGTTCGGCCCGTTGTTCAAAATTGCCGGTTAGGTTGAGGGCGACACTGGCCTTCATTTCACTCATGGGATTCGCTCGCGATGTTGAGGGTGGTAATCAGGCGGCGAAGGGGCAGGCGGTCAATGTCGTGCGGGGCCCAGCCAACGGCCCGGGCGACCCGCACAGTTACGCGTTCAAGATTCGGCCTGGCCCTTATCAGTTCGCCCCCGCTGCGCCACCTCGCGGGACGCGATGGAGGTGATGACCGCCTGTTCCAGTTTGCTGCACTCTTCGTGCAACAGCTCCAGGTCCACCGGGTGCAGCTTGCGCATCTCGCCCAGCGAAAGCGGGCCTTCCACATCCCCGATTTTGGCGATCTGCCGACGCAGCGTGTGAATGCCCACGGCGCTGGGGCTGGCCACCAGCTGAGGACCTTCCTCGGTGGCCACCACGCGCTCCGAATCTGCCTGAGCGTCGAAGATATCCCCGGCGGTCAGCTCTCGGATGGTGGCGGTTTTAAAGGTCTTCTCGCCAACCACCAGGCCCATCTCCAGTTCCACGGTTACTTCAGCCATTACACACGCTCCAGTGCCAGGCCGGACATCTCAAGCTGCACCGATCCGTTACCAACGTCCAATGGGGTTGGCGAGGTGGTGAATGCACCACGCAACATCCATGTCTGACCGGTGTCGGTCTCCAGGAGGATGGTTGCTTCGGTCAGGCTTGACAGACGCACGATGTCGGTGTCTGCCGTGTGGTGCACCACCACGCTCAGGGTGGGCGCGACCGGGTTCTCGGTATAGCCCACCGGTTTGCGGCCGTTCATCTTGGCTTCACGCTCGAACCCGCCCGGGTTGAGGGTGCCCTTGCCGTCGGTCAGCAGCTCTTCACCACCTTCCCGGATATTAACGTTGCCGGTGATCTTCATAACGGGTTTACTCCTGTCTCAAACCGGTTTTATGGAGCCCTTAAAGGCTCACTTCCGGAACTGTGTCTGCATGGCGTGGATGCGGTACTGGCCAACCAGCTTGGGTGAATCGATGACGTTCAACCGGCCTGGGTTCTCCGTGTCGATCGCAGCATCCAGGGATTCGGCATAGCCTTCGTAATCCTGTGCCCAACCACGGCTGAGGAAATCCCGGTACAGGCTCAGCAGCTCCGCCTTGGCCACGTTGGGCGTGACGATCGGTTGGCCCGCACCAAAGTTACCGGCATCCGCGTCTTCTGCCAGCTTGTGCCGTGGGAAGCGCTGCAGGATGCGGGCGCGCTGGTCGTATCGGATCCGCTCCAGGGTTTCGGCCACGTTGATGTCCAGGTAAGAGTCGCTCGGCACGCCGCTGTCGGTTTCCTGGAAGGTGGTCACCTGGCGCTCGATGCTCACGGTACCGTCATTGGCCACCTTGAAGGTAGCGATGCCGTCGTACAGCAGCAAGTTGCGCTCGGTGTCGGTGAAGCGATCGGCTTCCTTCGGGCCCAGGATCAGCGGCAATTGAAGTGTCTGCAGCGGCCGGGCGGGATCCGTGGCCAACGCCTGGCCGGCAACGGCCGCGTTCACCGCGCACCACAACCAGGTGGGACTGACTGCTTTGCCGGTTCCCATCACGGTGAGGTGCGGGCTGTTGTGGTTGCCACCGAAGGTGCCAGTCTCGCCGTGGGTACCACGGAAAGCGGCGAAAGCGCGGCCGCCGATCTGGCGCATGGGGCCGAAGCGATCATCCAGTTCATCCTTGAGCGCTGTCAGGTTCGCCGTGTCCGTGTAGGGGCAGGCAATCCAGTTGTACTGCTCGGGGCCCAGGGCTGCGATGGCGTCGACCAGGTCCGGGTTGCTCGCGCCACCGGTCATTTCTGTGATGGTGGGCGTGACACCGGCAATGCGGTCCTCGCCCAGGGCGGCAAAGCGGATATCGATATCGTCACCCGTTTCACCGGCCCAGCGACATTCCAGGTCCACTTCGGAGGCCACCGTGGCGTTGACGGTGGCGGTTACTGGCAAACGGCTGTCGGCGTTGATGGCATCGACCAGGGCCTGGGCGATGCCATCGCCATCGTCACCCACGGCCACGCCGATACGAACGCGATACCCAGCAAGGTAAAGAACCATCGCGCCAGCGGCGCTTGCACTACCTGCCAGGGCAATCTTGCCGGTTGACTTTACACCGCCGGAGCCTTCCTCCACATCGTCCAGCGGCAGTGCCCAGGTTTCCAGGTACGGCTGAGCGTTGAGGGAATGGCGCAGCATTTCGGCCAACATGGAGCCACGGCCGTAATAGCGCTCGGCCTGTTCGGCGTTGGTAACACGCTCCAGTTCCAGGGCTTCGCGCTCTCCCGAGTCCAGGCGCTGGCCAATCACCAGGAGGCGGCCCTGAAAGGCCGAGTTGCCAGCCAGGCGGTCATCGAATTCGATGTACACACCAGGCACCCGCAAGGCAGCGGGGATTTGGTTGAAGATACCGGCACTGATGGACATACCTTATGCCTCCTTTGTGTCAGTGGATTTGGCTTTCGCCTTCGGCTTGCGCGGCGGCTGGGCCGCAACCACGTCCTGGTCCCTCAGGCGGCGGCGCCAGAATGAATTCAACGTCACCTGGCCACCGTCCGCTGGCAGCGGCTTGCCGTTCTCCTGGCGGATGCGCAGGCCTTCACGGGGTTTCACGTAGATGGTTTCTTTTTTCAAAGCGCTCAAAGTCATTACTCCTGGGGCAGTTCAACCCGGTCTTCGGCGACCGGGCCGTCACCCACTTCATGGGTGGCGGTGTAAAAGGTGAAGTCCGCCAGTTCGGCGATGTCGGCGGTGCGCAGGCTGATGCCTTGCTGCCAGCTCACGGCCCACAAGGCGATGCCGTGGCGGTCGAGCTGGCCGCTGTACAGGTTCTCGGCGGCCACGCGGGTAGGGTTCTGTGTGTTGTCGAGATTCCAGGTGTTCTTCCGTACCAGGCGTAACAGCGCCTCGGAGAAGTCCAGGGCAGCCACATCCCGGGTAGCCTGGGGCGTGTCCCGCGTAACCAGGTAAGCTACCCAGCGCACCTCTGCAATGTTGGTGGGGCCATCTGCGATGGCCGGTACCGAGACGGCCGCAACCAACACGGCCGGGGCCTGCTTGCTCCAGCGAGTCAGTTCTTTAAGGTCAAAGCGGCCGCCGTGAGCCTCGACGGTGTAAAGATCCGGCAGTGCGGTCTTGATGGCGTTAACGATCGCGTCCCGCGTCAGCTTTATGTCGCCGCTCATGCTGCCTCCAGGTGTTTGTCCAGCCAGCGATCGGCTACCGCTTCAATCTCGTCAAGGTTGTCCGGAGAGAAGCCGAGGGACTGCCTGGCGGGAATGGCGGCTGGCCCGGGGGCCATGTCTGGCGTGCCGCCAAAGTTGTGGATGGCGAAATACACCAGGTTGGAACCGATCAGGGCTTCGTCGCCCTCAATCTCGCTGGTTACGCTGTCGATCAGGTCGCCTTCACCTTCCAGTAAAGAATGACCACCGTGGCGGGTGGCGGCATAGTCCGCGCTCCAGGCCTGCCAGGGTTCGCCGTCCGGCGATTCCTTGTCTTCGCTGATCCGCCGGCGCGTCTGGCTTTCTGCCACACCTGCCAGCTGCTCCAGCAGTTCCTTCCGGTTAACGTCGCCCAGCCGGTTAATGCGTTCTTGCAGCCGGGCAACGCTGGCCAGGCTGAACTGAAGGCTGATGCTCATGTCAGCCTCCTGTCACGGCCCCAGCGCCGGGTGCGTGAGGTGATCTGTGGCTTGATGCTCACCGGGCTCTGCTCCTGGATGCCCAGGCTGACTTCGCCCTTGGCGATCCGGCGCAGCAAGGAAATGGCATTGTCGTAGCGTCCGCGCCGGTGTTCGGTGGCGGTGTCCGCCTCCGGTGACAGCACGTGAAAGGCGATGTCTACAGCCAGCTTGGTGAGGATGCGCGGCACCTTGGGCAGCGGCAGCTTGTACTGCTGGCCCACGTAGGTGTCGATCTCGGCGTCTGCATCCAGCAGGGCCTTGTCGACAACGTCCGTATCCATCTGGCCGTCCCGGTCCCGATCGGACGCCACGAGAACGGCGTCGTTACCGAAGCGGTCGATCAGATCCTGGAGCGTGGCGTAGACAGCCATATCAGTCTTCCTGGCCTACCGGGCGAACGGCCAGGCGCGGCTCTTCCATGATGGCCTTGAGCTGCTCTTCGGTCAGCTTGCGAACATCGAGGACCTGCTCCCGTGGGCTAAACTCGAAGCCGGCACGGCGGAACCGGGGCGTCATCGCCTTCACCGCGATGCGCTTGACCTCTTCTGCCTCGCTCGGTGTTTGCGTCTCCGGGCTTGCCTGGTTCTCCGGTTGCGCTTGCGGATGCTGGGTGTTGTCATTGTCGCCCCCGTTATCCGCCGGCGTGGCCTGCTCACTGCCTGCTGTGTCCTTGACCTCGGTGTTTTCCTTCACCTCGGTGCTGTCCTTAACGGCGGCGCCGTCCTTCACCTGGTTGGTGTCCTGAGCCGCGTCTGCAGCCTGGGTCTGTGTGTTGTCCTTCCCGGGCGCCGTACCCTCGGCAGCCTTGGTGGCTGTCTTGGTGGACTCGGTGGTCTTCGTTGTGCTGGTTTTTTTGGCAGCCATAACGGTGCCCTCCCAATGCTTGTTCGGTTTTAAAAATGGCCAGGCACAGGCCCGGCCATTTTCAGGTCACGTTAAGCCCAGGCCTTAGCCCGCGCCGGTGGAGCCGTACACCATTTGCCAGAAGCTGAAGCCAGCCGCGCCGCGCGCTTCGGCGCCATAGCGGAACTTCTTCTGCATGAAGACGCTTTCGCTTTCCATGTTGGTCTGGGAAACGAACACAGGCTTCTTGCGTTCCTGGAAGATGTAGGGCTTGACTGGCTTAGTGGTATCCATCAGGAACCAGGCCGTGTCGGAGGTCAGGCGAGACGACACCACCACTTCCGCCGCGTTGCGGTAAGGGTTCGGCTTGCCGTCCTCCAGGCGCTCCACGCTCATCAAAGCGTTGGCCGTATCTTCGAGAGCCGGCGGCACCAGCAGGATGTTAGGTTTGATGTTGAGCGGGCGCTCTTCGTCATCCTTCATCTTGCGCAGGGCGGTACGGGCCGCACCGAAACTTGCTTGAGCCGCAGCCAGAGTGGCGAAGCTCAGTGCCGCCGTTCCTTTGTTGGACACGCTGACGGTAGTGCCGTCTTTCTTCTTCACCGGATGATCGGTGTCAACGAATGGCTGGCCGTCGTAACCCAGCTCAACAAAGCTCAGGTTCACCACCTCGTACACCAGTTCATCTGGCAAGTGGGCGGCACTGTAGCCGGCCATTTCGGCTTCCGGCCCATAGATGCCCAGGGTGTCGTCCTCGATGTCGTTGCGGTCCACCTCGATGGTGGCCTCAAAGTCATCGTTGATGATGGTGTAGCCCTGGCCTTTGAGCTGTTTAACCACCTTCTCACCCGCCCACTTGCGCATGGCCGGGAACCGCTCCATCCACTTGTAGCGGTTTTCGGAGGAGGTCGAGGTCACCAGCATGGCGATCTTGTTCCACTCCGGCTCGGCGGCCTGGAGGGCGCGGTTGTACGTGGTCTTCAGGTTGAAGAACACGCCATCGAGTGCACTTTTATTAACAATCACTGATGCTCTCCTTACTCGACCCAGACGCCAGCAGACTCGACAGCCAGAACGGTACCGGACTCTGAGCGAGTGCCAGTGCCATCCGTGCCGGCGACGGTCTCGTCGTCCAGGATGTAACAGGGTTGACCGACCAGGCTCTGGTCGACGGGATCGGCGTCATCGTTCTTGAACAGGAACGCCTTATTGCGGCGGACCAGACACGTCTCGTCGCCATCGGCACCATCGCTATTGTCGACATGGGCATCCGCCCGGCCGATGTAGGTCAGGGTTGTGGCTTCAGAGCCCGGCACCAGATAGCCGGTGGCGTTCACGGCCACCTGGGCCCCCAGGAAGATTTCCACCCCGGCCGCGACCGCGTACGGCATTACCTCACCGTCGCGAACCGGGGTCATACGATCTTGAGTAAGCGCCATTAGTTCACCTCTCCGTATTTCTTGAGGTCCTCTTCAGAGTTGCCCATCATGCCGGCAATCTTGAGGGTCTCTGCGTTGAGCGCCTTGTCAGCGCCAGGCACCTTGCGGTCACCCAGGCCGGAGTCGCCGGTAATGGCCGGGGAGCTTTCAACAAATGTCTTGAAACGCTCCAGGCCACCTTCGCTGCGGCACTGTGCCTTGTGGTAGTCCACGGTGGCCGGTGCGATCTTGCCGTCTTCCAGGGCCTGGTTGATGGCTGTCTCGATCGCCTCGTCCTCGCGCTCCTTCTTCAGGGTGTTCAGCGTTTGCTCCGCATTGGCAGCGCGCTGCTGGGCCTGGTCGAAGTCGGCACGAGGCACGTACTTGTCGAGACTCGGGTTGGCCTCCCGATTTTTCGCGGTGTCCAGGTCGGCCTGGATTTGATTGAGGGCGGCAATAGCCTGCGCCTCAGTCGCATCCTCTGGCAGACCCAGCTTTTTAAGCAGATCTTTCCACACGGGGAATTCCTCCTGGTGGGTTTGCTGGTTCAGAGCGGTTAGCTCCAGGTTGGGTTGATTGGTCAGGCCCGCGCTGGTCAGCCGAACGATCTGGTTTTCATCGCGGGTAAACAGAAAGACTGGGGATAGGTAGCGGTATTCCTTGCGCTGCAGCTGGGCGGTGGCCTTCTCGGTCCATTCCACGCGGCCCCAAACGGCACCGTCACGTACTGCCAATTCCTTGACCCAGCCGGCAGCCGGGGCGTCCTGGCCATTCGGGGCGCGGTGCTCTGTCGCGTGCTCCCAGTCGATGACCAGGTCCATGTTGCGGCTATCAAACTCGCTTACGAGGGCCTGGGGGTTTCTGTTGCGCCAGGCGCGGCCGTCACGGCCCATCACCACTTCACCGGCGGGCAACAGCTCTACCCACTCCGGGACTTCGCCGGCCGGCAGCTCAACGTTCAGCGCCAGGCGTTGGCCCGGTGTCGGTTCGGTGTTCAGGGCCTTGGCAAGGCCGGAGCGGAGTGCGTTTGTTTTTTCCATGCCGCCAGACTAGCGACAGCCCATGGCGGATACGGGCCTGAAGGGCTTCAGGGGGATAATCAATCAGGAGGGGGAGCGAAAACGGAACCAGGGCGGTACCGGTGGAAACAGGTTATCGGACTCGGCCACTGGTTGGCAATCGCCACAACCGCATTTAACGCCCATTTAAAAACGACGAACGGGGTTTGACCCCGGCCATGGTAGCTCTATGCCAGTTAGCGGCCTTCTGGCGCTTCTGAGGGCGTTCTACGGCGTGAACAAAAGTTGACCAGATCAGGGCTGTTCCGAGGCTCGAATCACCTGGCCACGGCTGCGGGCCTGTTCCAGGTCTTCATCGGTGGCCCCACGGTAGTCGGTGAGGTATAGGCGCTGGCTGTCACCGCTGCGCCGGACTGTTGCCAGCCACCAAGGATTACCGGTGTCGCCCTCACGGCTTCGGAACACCGACAGGCGTTCATTGTCCTGGGCGATCAGTATACCCCGGTTGATCACGTCCGGCAGCTGCCGGTAATCCTCAACGGCCAGGCTGTCCGGATCTGGCAGGCGACCAGGTGCCAGGCGTACCACTTGCGTGTCCGCACCCAGGGCTGTCTGCGCCCGGCGCTCGATGACGCCGGCGGGTAGCTCGCCGTCCGGGCGGCGCACCCAGTCGGTGAGTATGGGGCTGTCCATCACGTCTCTTGTGGTCGCCTGGGCCAGGCGTTGGTCTGCTGTATCCAGCTTGCCAGTCATGCGGTCCCGGAGTACACGCACGCGATCCTGCCCCGGGTTGGTGGCCCAGGCCGGATGTAGGCCCTGGTCCACCTGGATGATCTCCCCGGTGCGCTGATTGGTGAAGCTGACCGTGCGGGTGGGCGGTGGCTCACGGCGCACTGGCATGGTTCGGCGTTGGCGCCGGCCGGTGGGCAGGCCGGTTTCCGGGTCTGTCTCCAGCTCCGCCTGTGGGTCCTGGATGCCTTCGCGTTCCATGCGTTCTGCTTCAACCTCAGACACCTGGCGTACCCGGCACTTGCAGCCGTAGCCATTGGGCGTCATGTGGTCGCGCCACCAGGGGTGGTCCACCGGCAACAGAGTACCCGCCCAGGACACGTGCTCTTCCCGGTGGTTCTCGCTGGGGCCCAGCTCATAGAGCAGGAAGGGCTGGGTTTCCTTGGTGCGCTGGATGCGCTGCCACTGGCCGGCCGATCGGGCGCTGCGCAGGTTGGATTGGTAGATGGTTTTCAGCCGGCGGGGTGAGCCCAGCTGCACGCGGCGGCGCTCGCCGGTGCTCGGGTCGATCTCATCCTTGATGCCCCACCAGCCTTTCTCCTGGAGCTTGGGCTTCAGTTCCCGGGAGAAATCCCGGAACGTCTTACCCTCGGCCAGCGCTTCGTCCAGACCGGCGCGGACATCGTCCAGGATGTCCATCTTCATGGCCTTGGCTACGGTGAACGAATGGGCGTGTTCCTGGCCCCACACATCCTGGAAGTCAAAACCAACGCGCAGATCCTTGTCGCGGAAATACGCCAGGGCGTCACGCGGTACCGGGCCGGCCTTAAAGTTGGCCATCAGTCATCCCTCGCATCGCCCAGGCCCCGGGCCTTGAAGGTGCTGGAGGCCAGACGGCGGACCAATTCGGTCTCGTCCATCTCGTCGAGTACTTCACCCAGGCGTGCCAGGAAGTCTTCCTCGTTTCCGCCTTCCTCGGTCACGCGCTGCGCCAGGCGTTCGATCGGGTCGATCAGCGGTGCGAGCTGCACTTCCCAGTCATCCTCCGCCTCGGCGATTGCATCAAAGTCCGGCTCGCTTTCGTTGACCACGGATTCGCGGTTTTGAGCGGTCTTTAAAGACTGGTTACTGGCAGATTGAACGGTACTTAACACCTGCTGTTCGGGCATCAGGATGTCGGCATCCTTTGCGGGATCCGGCAGACCCAGTTTGTCGGAGATCACCGAGCTTTCCACTTTCAGGCCGAGCGGTACCAGATCTTTCAATGCTGCAACGAGCTGCTTGAGATCTTCCGGCTCCGGCACATGGATACGCACGTTGGGGTACCGGCGCTGCACGCCGTAGTTCAGGTCGATAAACGGCTTGACCAGGTCGCGGTTAAGGCTCACGCCCAGGTGGCGTGCATCGGCCCGTTGGATGTCTTCCCGCACGTCGTTGTGCACGGTGGCCTGTGCCTGGCTGGAGCCGTCATCCGTGGTCATGGTCTGGCCCAGCACAGCCTTGCTGGTCTGTTTGTCGATCCACTCGGCCAGGCCCTTGAACAGATCGGCACCGCCCTGGGTGTTGGCGATTTCCTGGAATTCGATCTTCATGCCTTCGGGCAGGATGGCGGCCGCATCAGAGCCCAGGTTGGCCACGGCCGCCCGGAGGATGTCCACTTCCTCCGACTTGGCGCTGTCGTTGTAACGACCCAGGCGCAGGGGCATTCCGAACACCTCGGCGAATGCCAGCCAGTCGGTGAGCGTGTAGCTCTTCGCCATGTATGACACCGCCACCAGGCGGGCCAAGCCACCGCGCAGGGGGATGCCCGCCTTCAGTCTGGGGCGGTGCACGATGAACTTGTACGGGGCCAGCGGCACACCCTGGGCCACGTTGTCCGGATCGATCAGCCGCAGCTCTCGCCCGGTGGCCTGGTCGAAACGGAAGAAACGCGGATCTCGCCACACGTATTCCCGTGGCCACCACTGGCCACCCTTGGTGTTCCACATGATTTCGGCGACTGAATAGCCCTTGCCCAGGGCGTCCAGCAGATCTTCAATCAGATCCCCGAACACGGCATCCCGCACCAGGTCACGCACCGCATCTGCCAGGCGCACGTCTGCCGGCTCATCACTGGCTGATTCCACCACCACGTCCAGGCCGCTGACCGCCCGCTTGCGGGTGCCAAGCACCGAGGCGTAGTGCGGTTCGCGCTCTTCCATTTCCTCGGCCAGGGTGAGGTAGTCGTGGCCATCGTTGTTTTCGGCCGCCCGCAGGATCATTCCCAGGCGGTCCGGTGTCAGGTGGCTGGCAATGCCGTTGTGCCACACCTGGCGTACACCGGTCAGCGAGGGCGCGGCCAATTCCTTCTTCAGTTCGGCCTTCCGGATCGGACGGCCGTGTGCGTCCACAATGGATGATTCGGCCATTACAGCAGTCCTCCTCGGTTACGGAACCCGGCGGTGGCACGCACCGGCCGGTGGTGTTTGTGGTCAGGGCCGGAGCGGATGGCCTCGTAGCCGTACTCCAGGGCGCCCTGTTGGAAGCTGGCGTAATACGCCATGGCCAGAGCGATGGCCGTGTCACCGTGGCGTTTCTTGTCATCGCCGGTCTTAGCGTCGGGCAGTTTGGGGATACCCTTGATCACCTGTAGGGCTCGCAAGTCATCGAGCACGTCGCTGTCGCGGGGGATCTCTATGCCGTCATCTTCAAAGGCGGCCTTGAATTTGGGCATGGTCTCCAGGTACCAGGACTGCGAGAGCATCACCGCTTCGACACGTTGAGAGCCGTATTCATACTGCGCCTGTTCCGCCAAGTACTGGCCATTGCCCCGGGCGTCCAGGGCGCCGTATTGAAGATTCGGCAGCCGGTCGACGATGTAGAACAGGATCTGTTCCTGTTGCTTAAAGGGCACATTGCGCAGCTCCACCAGGAACGGCACGCAGCGCTTCAGCTGCTGGGTGACTTCCATCGGCGCGATGCTGGTCAGGTCGCCACTGCGGCCGAAGTCCTCGCCAAAGCAGTGGCGGCTTTCCGGGTTCAGCGATTCCAGCAGCGGGAGCAACACGCTCTCGCACCAGTCGTGCACCTCGGCCTTGCGCAGATGTTCCGGCCAGGCGTTGAATTCGACCGTGCCTTCGTACCGCACCACGGGGGCTTCCACCATGCGGGCCTCAATCAGGGCCCGGGAGATGTAGGCGCCGCCGCCGGATTTCGGAACACAGTAGTATTCCTCAAGGGCGTCCTCGCGGGTGGCGGTGTCCTTCAGCAGGTTCTCTTTCCACTGTTTCTCGGCGACCGCGCTCCATTCCTTTCCGCGCACCTGGCAGATGCGTTTATACAGCCCCTGGTCACAGGCGTCGTCCAGGGTGAGCCGGTGCACGCTGTAGCGTTTCTTGCCGGCCCGGCTGTCCTGGATCAGTTCGTTAAAGAGGTTTTCCACCCCGTTGTGGGTGCTGATCAGGCGCACCTTGGCGCCCCACATGGTCAGCGCCAGAGCGGCCTTGAGCACTTCGGCCAGCTCCGCATGGAAAGCGGCCTCGTCGATGGTGACGTTACCCTGGCGGCCCCGCAGGTTGCTGGGCCGGCTGGACAGCGCCTGGATCTTGAAGCCGCTGGCGAAGTGGATATTGAACGTGAGGATGTCCTTGTCGTCGTCTTTCAGAACCTCCTCTTGGACGGTGGAGGCGGCCTTATTGAAGGCCCGCGCCCACATCGCGCAGGCGTCGATGAATTCGATGGCCATCTCTTTGTTAGAGCCAACGTAGAAATGGTTGGTACCGTCAGCGGCCTTGGAGGCGCTGGCCGTCAGCACGGCGTCTGCCGCTTCGCCCCAGGTCAGGCCGGTGCGCCGGCTCTTCTCGGCGATCTTGAGTTCTGAATCGTCTTCAATCCAGGCCTTTTGGTACGGCAGTAGAACAGAGTCCGGCAGTGCGGTGGTCATCGGGCAATCCCCAGGATGTCACGCTTGATTGCGTCGATGGACTCGCGGGTCATGCCCTGGCTGGCCATGCTGGTTTCCGCCGCGTCGGCCGCTTCCTTGGCCACTTCCTGTCGCAGTTCCCGGGCCCACTTCTTCTGCCCGAGGGACACCCGGCCGATATCGGCCAGGGCACGAGTCACACTGCTCAGGTGTTTGGCGGCCTTCTCCGGTTCGTGCTCGGCCTTGCGCATGGCGATGGTGATGCGTAGCAGCTGGTCCTGCACGATCCGAGCGGTGGCGTCGATCAAATGGCCGCTCTCGTCTTCGTTCTCGGCGGTCATCGCCTTGGCCAGCTCCGTGGTTTTGCGCACGTCGCCCATAGCTTCCTCGAACTCTTCCTGGAGGCCACGGCCGTAGCGGTGAACAGCGGATTTCGAGAACTTGAAGCCGCGCTCTTCCAGCCAGTCGGTCAGGCCGTCGTAATCCTGGAAGCCGGTGTTGACCAGCCGTTCGTTCAGCTCCTCCCGGAGATCCTGGGGCAGATCGTAAATCTTTGAGCGCGGCGGCATGGCTTACACTCCCGGCTGAGGGCGGGCGATGCCTGGCACGCGGGCCCGGCCTTCGGCGACGTCGACGCCCCGGCTGGTGGAGGTGACAATCCAGCCTGCACGGGGCTGCTGACAGATCACCAGACCCTGTTCTTCCAGCCACGCCAGATCGGTGTGCAACTGGTCCTTGCTGATCATGTGGCCATAATTGCCGGCCAGTTCATCGTTCAGGCTGTACTCGTTGGTGGTGAACTGGTTGCGCCGTGACAGGATGCGGAGAATCCCCAGACGGCGGCCTTCGGTTTGAAAGTCCTGGTAGCTCATTTAGGCTGGTCTCCCTTGGCGTTAAGAAGGTAGCTGTTGACCATCGACAGCTGGTGTGACAAAGCCCGCATCTGGCCGCTGACGCCCGAGAGATCCTCTGCCACATCATTCAAACGGTCATAGACCTTCGAAAGGTCATGATGCGTGGGGGCGCCATCCATGCGGCTTTCGAATACATCCTGCCGGCGCTCGCAGCGGACCACCCGTTCTTCCAGGTGGTCGTATGTGGCTTCCATGTCGCCCCGTACGGTATTGATTGCACTGGCATTGGCTTTGGACTTGTTACTTATGTGGGTGTAAGCAAACAGCGCCACTAGGCCAACAATCTGGATGAAGCCCATCCAGAACCGAGCAGCGTCGTAATCAAACTGCGACAAATCCATCACTTCCCCCTGCGGTCATGGTCGGTTTGGCACTCTACACAACGCACGGCATTAGGGTTTGCCTGCAGGCGCGCAACGCTCAGGTGATCGTGGCAACCAAGGCAAAGGCGCTGGCCATGAGACTCCAGCGGTGCTTCCAGGTGACACTGCAGGGCCTGCTCAACACCGGCCCGCGTCAGGCGCTCCGTCAGCGCCTGGGCTTGCTCGTACACTTTCTCATCCATCGCCACTACTGATCCTCACGTTCTGAATCGGCGGTATTTGGTTGGTGCTGTTCTTTACAACGTTCGTTTCGCTGCCTGGCTGCAGCCAGTTTTTCCCAGCCTCGGGAGCCCCAGCGGTGCAGGCGGGCCAGGTAATCGCTCACATGTCGCTGGCTGTAGTCGCCGGTTGGTCGCACGGGTTGTGGCTCGGGCTCTACCATGCCTTGCTTCAGGTCACAGACGATGGGAGCCGGCATACGCTCAGGCGCAGGGATCCGCTCGGGCGTGGTTCCGCAACCGGTCAGGACAAACGCCAATGCCAACAACGAAAGGATTTTCATGGCAGATCCTCCAGTGTCTGTCGTAGCACTGGGGCCACCGGCCCGTCTTCGCTTTCCGGGGCGGCCGATATCTTCTTAAGCAATGCCTCATAGGCGGCGTCCTGCTCTTCCAGGCGGTACTCCAGTTCACGCCGTGCCGCCTCCGAGGCTCTGGCGTCTTCACGCAACTGGTCCAATGCCTGCTTTCGTCGCTCGGCCTCGGCCTGCCATTGGCTCACGCTGGTGCGCAGGTCGATTGATTCTCCGCGCGCTTCGGCCAGGCGCTCTTCCAGCCGGCCGGTTTGCCAGTCGTGCCACAACCAGCCACCGCCCAAAGCCAACAAGGCGGCCAACGTGCCACCTCCCAGCCAGCGCATAACCACACTGCCGATTATCTTGAACATGGATCACCCCCTTGCCAGCCAGCCCTGGTGTAGAGCGGTGTCAGTTCCAGGAGTATTCGCCGTGGGTAATGGCGGTTCTCCCGCTTTGCCCAGTCGGCGCGATTGGTGAAGTGCTCAACGTGGTTCCACCAGAGATCAGGGTTGTGACCGGCGGCCTTGGCCAGTCGCCGGTCACGGCTTACCCACCCTGGGCCACCGTTGTAGCCACTGAGGGTGAAAGCCCAGAGGTCGCATTCAGGCATGTCGCGCGCGTACCACGGCTTTACGCGCTCCATAATGTGAAGGTCATAGCGGACCATCGCTCGCATCGCCCAGCCGGGGGAATAGGGCGCGGCCTGGCCAAGGTCGGGATATATTTCAGAGATCCAGGTGGCAGTGGCTGGCATGAACTGCGCCATACCCTGGGCACCCACCGGGCTGTCGACGCCGGGGCGCCATCCGCTTTCCTGGTGTATCTGTGCTGCGTGGACGGCTACGGAGCCATCCAACCCACGCTCCTGTTGCACTATGCGGGTCAGCTCACGCTGGTAACGCTCGGCGGTATCCGGCACCTGCTGGGCATTCGCCGGGGCGCATGACAACAGCAGCATTGGCAGCATTAACACCAGGAACAGACGCACGTTCAGACCCCCAACCCAAGGGCAAGGATGGCTGCGGCCATGATGAGTGATCGGCGGATCATGCTGCCGATGATCAGTAACGCCGTCTCAAGGTCTTCGTGCCTGATATCACCGGGACGGCCGTAGTAAAAGATCGTGCGGTCAATCCAGTAGCCGAGGTAGGCACCGGCTGACAGCTTGGTCAGGCTCCAGAGCAGAACGCCAAGTTGGTGTGGGTACAGGAAGCCGACGATGGCAGCCATCACGATGGTGAAGATCAGCCAGGGGCCAGCGCGGAATTTGTCGAGAAAGGTTTGTTTATCCATGGCCGCAGATTAGCGGCGGGAAGGGTCAGGTTTAGGCCTGAAGCCCTTCAGGGGCGGCGGCCCACCCCTGAAAGACGAATGTCCAAAGATTACTCAGGACGCCAGCACATGGCAAGCACTACAGATTGAGCAGCGTTTATCCAGCGCCTAATCCGGGTGTAAAACGCGGTCAACATCTTCCAACACTCGTTCAGTATCCCGGTCCAGAATGTTGAGCAGCACGGTGAACTTGTCGCGGTCTACCGCGTGCAGGTCGCTGCCTGGTGTAACCAGATCGGTCACTGCACTCCGGCCTGCTTGCAGCTCGCGCAGCTGGTCCATCAGTTCCCGAAGGGTTGGGTTCTTTGGCATAGACTTCTCCTGTGATTGACGGTTTGAAAAGAGGATAGTGCGTTTTTTCAGAATCGGAATGGGGAATATTCTAGGCCCTTCCAATGCCCGAATTTCGCGCCGTATCCATCTCTCTTTCGGTATTTCAAAAATTAGGATACAGCCGATTTTCAAACTGCAACCCCAGGAGTAGACATTTGGGAATGTGAAAATTGAGGTTTTTGAGGATTTCCTGCGGCGGCTTTCTGAACTATTAGGAACTGATAATTTTCTTGCGCGCGTAGGAAAGTATTCGTTTAACGTTTCAAAGCAGAAAACCTAAATACTGGATCGCAAGGTGTCTTTAAGATGTTCGATCCAAATAGAGTTTCCCTCCGAACTCAAGTGCACACCGTCGCCAATGTGGAATTGGTCCGCAAGATTGCGCTCTGAGTCGATAAGATCATCACCTGCGTCGACAAAATATCTATTATCTTCGTCCTCCACAAAAACACTCAGCTGCTCGTTCAAAGAATCAATTCTTTGGTTCCATCCCTCTCTCTCTGGCCCCTTCTGTTGCTCATCAATTGGAAGCACAGCGCTAAAAATCAATGGGATTGAGTCGGGCACAGCCTCTGATATCTCACCCATGTTAGAGATTATTTCCTCGTTAGATCTCCGCCTCATGTCATTGATCCCGGCTGCAACAACTACTGCGGCTGATTCGTTGATGGAAAGATATTCAGGAATTCGCTTCAATACGCCAAGTGTAGTGTCACTGCCGATCCCGTAGTTTACTGACGGAACGGCGACTGCCGAGACTGGCAAGCCCTGGGTAAGACTATCACCTATAAAGATTACCGATCCCTCGGGTACGTTACTGTCCATGCGTGAATGGTAAGTCAGCATTCGGTGGTAGTGGTCGGTTATCTCGTTCTGCGTGAAACCAAAATCGTATTTTCGGTCCACCTTCTCTAGGAAATCACTTTTCAAAAGGACTAGCGCTAAGGCGATATGGATTGCAAGAAAGTAAAGACGATATATTCCTGATTTCACAATTACTTATCCTTTGTTTAGGGAAGGCGCAATTGTCAACCTTCAAAAACGTGGGTTCAAGTTATTCCACCGAAAACATATCTGTCTGCCGATCGTCAGGCACACCTTCAGACAGGATCTCCCAAACCCGGCGCTCGGTGAGCCGGTACCGGCGAGCCAGCACCCGGGCAGAATCGCCGTCCGCGTGTTCCTGGCGCATGTTCTGGTTGCGCACAGCCATGATCGCAGCCTTGGCGTTGGGCACGTCCAGGCGCTCCTGGGCGTAGTGGTGGGAGAGCTTGCGGGCGATATCCAATCCCAGCAGCTCTGCCAGCGGGTGGTCCTCCGGCATCTTGGTAGGCACTGTCAGCCGCACGCCACCGTATTCGCTGACGAGGCTTTGCGCTGCCTGCAGCCCGATCACGTCGACCAGTTCGCACAGGGAGGGCGGCAAGTAGTCGGTGTCCCAGGTGGTCATGTCAAACTCCGGTTTTCCGGTTGGTGGTGAACTGGTCCGGGTCGATGCCCCGCTTTATCAAGTCACGGCGCCAGGCGGCCTGCGCCTGCTCCGGTGTTTCTTCCAGGCCCTGCTTCTTTTCAATCACGTTTGGCCGGTGGTTGTCGGCCTCGGCCGCTGGCTTCCGGGCTTCGGGTGCCACGGTGGCCAGTACCTGCTTCAGATAGTTGTGATTCTTAAGGGGCTGGACCTGTCCTCTGGTGCGCTTGTCGTGAATACTGCGAATGGTGTCCTGCAGGGCGGCGACCAGGCTGTCACGGTCTGCCAGCTCCAAGGTTTCCTGGGCAAGCCGCAGCGCACGGGCATTGCTGAGATCCGACTTGGCCGGACGGAACAGGCCCAGGTATTGGACCAGTGGCCGGGCCAGTGGGCGGCCGAGCCCAGCCAATACACCAAGCAGCTCACTGCCGGCGTCGTCCTGGATCAACGCTTCCAGCTGGATGTGGCTATGGCAGATGGGGCAGCGGCCTAGCTTCATTGGCTGTTACCCTCCCGGTGCGCTTCCAGCCAAGCATCCGGCATCATGTAGTGATTACACAGGCGGACCAGGACCTTCCGGGTTCTGTGCCAGTTCTGAGGCAACTCAGGGTGCAACCTGTCGATATCGTCGAGCGACATCGCCCGTGCCTTCATGGCCGTTTCCAGTGAGCCCAGCAGCCGGCGCTTCTCCAGTTCCACGTCCAGGGCAGCGATCAGCCCACGCAGGTGTTCTGGCTTCTTCAGCCAGGCCACCTTGGGAATGCCGGTTTGCTGCTTTGCGATCGCATCGGCATAGCTCCACGGCGCTCTCATCTCGGCGAGCAGGGCCTCCACTTTCTGGAGCATGGGCTCCCGGCCCAGGTTGTGGGGTGTGCCTGGGTGCTGCGCCACACGCTTCTTTGGTCGGGCCTTGAAGCCGCGATCCTTCATGTGCTGAAGCACCTTGTACAGCTCCGCCACATTGCAGTCCGAGCAGGAACGCTTGCCACCGGTAACCGTGGCCAGCATCTGGCGGTAGGTGTCTTCGTCCAGGGCCAGTTGCTTGCGGGCGATGTGGATCTGGGCCTGGACCTTTTTGCGGTTGTCGTGTTTCACACTTAATCTCCGTTTCCATGTTGCACTGCGTTGCACCAGCCGCCGCATGGCTTGCCTTCTTGGCCCTGCTCGTGGCAGACAAAGAGCGCTCGACTCTCGACAGCAGCCTTGAAATCCCGCCGCGTGTGAAGGCTCACAGACGCTTCACTGCCTTTTTGGGCTGCGCACCCGGAACACATTGGCACCGCTTGGCCTTTGGCTTCTTCGAGCTGCTGACCAGTCAGCTGCCTCAAAGGTTTAGGCGTATAGCTCAGGCAAGTTACGCCAGCGCCAGGATCAGTAACCCAGCCGCCCTGGGGCCATTCCCCGCCTTCCTTCATTTCGATCATTCCCTCGACAACTTGGCAACCGCCTGCATTTGCGCAATGGCCGCATAGCATCACCCAGATTTCTGGCCATTCATCCACTGTCGGTTCATAGGGTGCGCGCTGAGACCTCACAGTTGGCCCTCCTCGGTCTGGTCCAGGATCTCCAGATCCGGGAAGTTCTTTTTCAGGTGCCTCACTAGGCTCTTCGGCGTGTTCCAGTAAGGCATGAAGGCGCACGTTTTCAGGGCTGTCATTTCGTCGGCCCGTTTTTTGCCAAACACCCTCCTAAGATTTTTGTACTGACTTAGCTTGTAGACTCGGTGACGGTACGGCCGCCAGAATCGACCTTCTGGGTGCTTCGGTTCGCCATCAGCGGTGGCTGTAGTCCATTCGCCCTTGATCCATCCATCAACGTAAACCTCTACAACCAAACGTTCCTTGTGGAGCGTCTTAACGAACTTCAGTTGGTGGCCATCGGCGACAGCGGCGGCGTGGCAAAAGACGCCCGACAGACTTTCTTCGAGTGTTTCCCACTTACTCATGCTCTCGCTCCAGCGCTTTTGGTTTCTCTGTGTTTCTGGCGATATCGAGCCCACCAATCGCGGGCATCGTTCGGGGCTCCACAGTGGCCCTCAACCTTCTGCCTCCGGCACATGCTGGAAAGCTCGACCATTGAGACCTCTACCGCTCCGGCTTCAACGGCCAGCGCCCTCTTGCTCAGCGCAATATCGTAGTGGTCACCTTGGTACCACCGTTTCTCAACCCCGATCCTCGCAGCCATGGCATGCAGTTCCTCGGAGGTGTCTGCAATCATGTGGCTCATCTTCATTCGGCCGTAGCGCCCCAGGGCGTGCTTGTACATATCGTCGACGTAGACCGTCATACTCTCGCTCCCGCCCTCCGGGCCTGCCTGGATGGCAGCTGCGCATAGCAGGCCTTGCAGGGCTGCTGTGTCTTTCCATTTTTGGTGTAGAAGAACTCGGCGTCATCCGGCCAGAACTCGTCACACTTGGTGCAGCGCCGTTCGGTGCCTAGCTCTGTGGTCTGTGTCCTGGGGCCCATAGCTCCCTCCGGTTCGGCTGCTCATCAGTGCCAGGCAACCACGCCTGGCAGACGCCCCGCAGGGCGTTTCGCTTATCCGCGTTTCTTTCGGTGTGTTATTTCTTCCGTTACATTGAAGTGATCACGGATGGCGTCTTTGATGGCGCTGAGGCCAACGACAGCCAATGCTTGAACCGCTGTAGGGTCTTGATCCATCTTCTCGCCGTGGAAGTCGAGGCCGATATCGAACCCTTCCGGGCCTGTCGTAATCGTTATAGTGGCCTTAGTGCCCATCTCATCCTTCATGCTCTGATTGGTGTCCGTTTCATCATGGTCAGCCATAACTAAATCCTCTTTATCTCAAGTAACCGGAAAGCGTTCGCGCCAGACTCGACAATCAGCCAGTCGGTTGGCCGCTCCTTTCGCTCTCTCGCAAACTTCGCCTCGTAGTAGTTCACTAGTCGCGCTCCTGAACCGCCGTTATCTGGTAATTGAGAAGAACGGGTACCTCGAAACCAACCGGAAGAATCAGTGGACAATCTCCCTGCCGGTATCTCATCACTCGCGTTCCCTTCCAGATATCGTTTTGAAAAGGGCGGCATTCGACGACTATTCCATCGTTGTCTATGTCCCACTCCAGGAAGTCCTGGCCGTGGTCCTCGATATGAAGCGTTTTCATTGCTCGCCCCCCTAAAGCGCGGCCACGTCCAGCGAGATCTGGCGGTAAGCGCCATCCTCGCCCTGGCGTTCATAGAAGCGCAGGTAGCTCTTGCTGCCGGTCACCTGGATGGAATCCATGATCGCCTGCATGGCTTGCTGCCATTTTTCGTTCTTGATGTTCAGGCTGCGCAGGCCGAGCACGCGTGCGGTACTGATCTTGCCGGCGCTGTCGGTTTGAAAGGCATGCTCCACAAGCGCCTGCACCTCGGAGCTGCTGCCGGCGGTCCATTCATGGATGCACTGGTCAATCAACTCCTTTGCCACCTGCAGGCGCTCGTCGAACGCCAGGTGATCTGCTACGGCGCGGACGATTCGGTACTGGCCATCGAATGATGTCAGGGTGACGTTGCCTTTCTTGCCGCCGTAGTTGGTGTCGTACTCCATGGCGCTTAGCTCCAGAAAGGCCTCCACCTCACTGGCGATTTTCGCTTTCGTATCACGCATGATTTCCTGCAAAGACTCGACCCTGCCGATGACTTTCTGCACGACGTCATCACGCAGCCGGTCGATATCCTTGATTTGTTCCACGGGCACCAGGTGACCCTTGGCGTTGCGGCGGAACTGGTCCTGGTTGTTGGCTTGCATGTTCATAGGGCTCTGCCTCATGTGGTTTGTGGTTTGGTCGGTTGCAGCGAGCGATTACGGCAGCTCGCAATGCCACGGCGTTTAGGGTGGCGCTTGTGGTGCAGCGGCTCGAAAGGCCGCACGTTGTTCCGTGGCAGGCCGTCCAGCTGCTGGGCAATTTCCTCCGCTTGCTCCTGGAGGACTTCTTGACGGATCAGCCGCACACGCACCTTCGTCTGCGCCGGCGTGAGGGGGAATGGAGCACCCAGCAGGTGCTCGTACCTGGCCGGATCCGCCAGATACTGATCCAGCGTGACTCCGTGCTTGTGCATCAGGTGCGCCGCGTAAACGTCGGCGTGGTGTTCCAGGTAGGCAGTTGGGTGCATGCGGCTCACAGGTCACCTCCAAGGTCAGTCCAGGCATCGCGGATAATCTGTAGGCTCAGGGGCTCGCCCACGTTGTTGGCAAACAGGGTGGCAAGGCGCAGCGTTTGGCTCAGGCCACGCAGTGCGCCGGGGCGCTTACCAATGGCCAGGCAGAACTTGCGGCTTTGTTTGTCGGTGATGCCCCAGGCATCCAGGATGGCGGCGATATCGGCATCCTGTGGCTTGCTCAGGCGAACCCGCTTGGATACGCGGCTGAACAGCTGGGCAAAGCCGATCGCCCGGGTACCACCGGTCAGCTGGGCATAGACGATTTCATTGCCAGACAGGCAGATGCCCACGCCGGTGGCGTCGTGAATGGCGCGGATGGAGTCCAGGGCGCGGTGGCACAGGTGCTGCGCCTCGTCGATAACGATCAGGCCACGAGTCCCCTGGACACGCTCAATGATGTTGCTCTCAACAACGTGGACGGCACCGGTGGTGCGCAGGTTGAGGGACTGGGCAATCCGGGTGAGGATCGGGCCCGGCCGTGCCACGGTCGGTGTGGCAGTGACCAGCCAGACGTTGGGTGCCTGGTTCTGATAGGTGCGGATGGCAGTGGTCTTGCCGATGCCGGCACCGCCGTACACAACACTGATAGAGCCCGCCATCTGGGCAAAGCTCAGCGCGGACATCACGGAGGATGCGCTGGGAGTGCGCACCCAGCAAGCGTCCGCCGGCAGCTTGCCTTCCAGCTCTGCCTCGGACTCGCGGGAGTCCAACCAACGCTGAATGGCCTGTTCGATCTTTTCGTTATCGCCCAGGTAAGTGCCCTTTAACCACTGGTTAAGGCGGGCAGCGTTGATGTTGGTCAGCTTGGAAACCGAGGCCTGGGTCAAGCTCTCATCGGCAATGATCTGTTCGACGGCATCCGCCAGGGCTTCGTTGCGTTTGGCTTTCATGTTTTTTCGCTGCTCTCGTGTCATGTGTTATCCTTGCCTTGCTTTGAAAGTGATTGGCCTTTTGGCCACTTTGAGCCCGGGAGTTGCCGCTCCCGGGTTTTTTCATGCCTCGCCTTTGAACTTCTTCAGGTGTCTCTCCATCGCGTCGTTGAATCCGTACTTGTCCGCCGGTGACTGGTAGGGCTGGTCGACGATGTCACTGCCTGCCACTGCCTTCTGAACCCGGCCAAAGTCGCCCCGGCGCACGTTGCTTTGGTCCTCCGGTGCCGAGTCTTCCGGCTCCGGCAGGTACTCCGTGGCTTCCAGAACGCTCATGCGCTTCTCGGCCTTGGCAGCCTGCTTGCTGGCCTTGCTGCGGCGTTTGTTCTCGCGGTTCCACTCGCGGCCGGCGCTGGTATCGCCAAAGCCAGCAGCGTGCAGACACTCCGCTTCACCCAGGTAGCGGCCGTCATTGCGGTACACGTGCACTGCGTTGTGGAGGCTGTCTGGATCGAACCGGACAACCACTCGCTCGCCGGCGTAATCCACCAGGAAGTCCGCGCCATAGCGGTTCTTGCCGTTCGGGCCGTTGCCGATCGTGAGGCTGACACTGGCGTCCCGCTGGACGAGGACTGACTCGGCCTGCATCAGCCAGAGCCGGCGCTGTGCGGCCGTGGCACGGCGGATGTGCTCGGCATTGCGCTGGTAGCTGTCCTCGAAGGCCTGTTTGAAGGAATGCACGCCGGCGCATATCTCTGTGCGGCGCTTCTCCTTTTCGTTCCACTGGGTGATGGCCTGGCGTAGGGTCTTCACGAACACATCCCAGTCCACGGCCTTCTCGCCGTAGTTGTCAGGCTTGGCGGTAACGTTGGGGCCGGTGTAGGCGCCCTCGAATTTCGGGTGCTTGTCGACGTAGTCACCCAAACCACCGACACCGAAAGCGCGCTCCACTGGCTTGGCCTGGCCCCAGCCCTTTCCGGCGACTACCGATGTCCAGTGCACCTTGATGCCGAGTTGCGGCAGCAGGCCCAATGGGTCGGTTTCCTTGACCTTAAAGCGGTACCGGTTGCTGACGCCGCCTGTCAGCCACTTGTTGGCGGCGGCGCGGGTGTTGTCGATGGTGACGTGCTCGGGGATTCCGTACTGCTCGATGACATCGCCCAGGGCTAGGCGGATCATGTCCGTGTTTTCGCTCTGGTCAGTGCGGAAGCCAACGATTTGCCGGCTGTAGATGTCCTGCCAGAACCAGGTCTTTGGCCGGCCAATCTCGCCATTCGGCATGCGCACGAATACGTTGTGCTGGTAGCCGTCGCCGTTGATCCAGAACAGCGCGTGTATGTCCCGCACGGTTCGTTTCATGGAGGGGTACAACCGGAGCAGCGCGTTCTCGCCCTCACGCTCCAGCACCCGGATGTGGCGGGGTATGTCCTTCACGCGGCGGTTTATGGTGCGCAGCGGTGGCCAGTCCCAGCCCTCGGCCTTGGCCGCCTGTTCTGTCAGCTCATAACAGTGGGCAACGGTGCGTTGCTCGGGTGCCAGGTACAGGGCCTTGAAGTGGTCCCATGCCCGTTCGTCGCAGGCGGCACGGGGGCGACCTGGTTTGTAGGACGGTGCCAGTGCGGCCAACCGGTCCTCCGGCTCCACGGAGTTGGCGATCTGCAACCAGCGGTAGAGCGTGGCCCGTGACTCCCGGTAAGTGATCATCGCCTGGTGGATCGCCTGGGTTTTGCTGGCGCCGTTGTCCTGCAGGCGCTCGATGGACTCAATGACCACCAGGCGATGCTGCGCGGCTTCCTTCATGGTGTTGGGTGCCGCTTCGTACAGATCCCAGAGCTCCTCTCGGCCAGTGGTTTTGGTGGCCTTTTCTGGCTTGATTTTGGTGGCGGCCTTGGCGCTGGAGCCGAATTTCTTTAGGACGGCCGCCTGGGTTTCGAGGGGCAGCGAAGAGAACGCATATTCACGGCCACCGCCCTGTGCCCGGCGCTGGCGACTCTTCCAGCCGTCACGCTTGGCTCGACGAACTACTGCACTGTGAGTGCCAGGCATACCACTCAGCCCAGCCAACTCTTTCGCCGTAAACCAGTCTTGGCTCATTCGTCACCTCCAACAAACAAGCCCAGCTCTGGTGCCGGCGCTTTTTCGACGTTACAACGATGTCCAGCCAACTGGCCCATGGCAGTGGTCAGGCCGGCCATCACTTCCTCACTTTCCAGGTTCCCTTTGTAGAACTGAGCCAGCAGAGTTACCGCGTCATTCAAGGTGGACTGAAGGGTTAACAAGTCGTCCTGGCTGGCAGGCTGTCCGGCAGGGATATCAATCAGCAGCTTCTGCGCGGAGGTCCCAATGTACTGGGTGATAAAGGTTGCTCCGCAGGCGTGTTCAAAGGGCCGGATCATCACGGCTGGCATGCGGCCATTTTCCAGCCATTTATAGAGGGTGTACTTAGAGGCCATGCCCATCAGGTCGGCCACCCGGTCAACCGACAGGTTCTTTTTCTCACGGCCATGCTCCAGGCAAAGCTCCATGGCATGCCTGAGTGACGTTGGGTTTACCCGTTTCCAATTCCGACGGCGCATTAGAAAACCTCTTGATTACCTGTTCCAAACAAAGCCTGCTGTTGGCCTAGCTGCCTCAACATCCACGTGCCTAAACTGGCGATAACTGAGCACCTTAGGAGGCGCGTTATGCAGCCTGTGATTTGCACTGTTTTGACCGTGGGTTTAATACACCTTGCAAGGTGCTATCCTTTGCCTTTGGTTGGGTGTAGTTCTGTGTGTACCTGGTGGGCCAGATGGTCTCAGGATCGACACCGATGGCCGTCGCGATCAGTCGCTCACCTTTTGGCCAAGGCCGGTCTAAGGCGTGAGCCAGCGTTGTGGGCGATGAGTAATCATGGTGGATTGCCAGCTTGCGAAGACTCCATCCGGCCTTGTGCAGTGCGGCGACGATATCGGCGCGGTGCCAGTTCTCTGGTGCCGCTTTTTTAGGCTCAATTTGTTTGTTCATGTGCTAACGCCCTTGCAGGATTTTTTTGCCTGTGAGTTTTGAACATGAACAAATAATAGTGCTCTATAGAGATCATTGCAAGCACAGGAAGCACGTCAATGTTCTATTTTGATGCTTTTTGGTGATCGTATGATTCTTTTTTTAGCCTTATCAGGGACTTGGGGGCAAGTATGACGCGTCAACCTTCTACAGCTTCTGAGGTCAATGTTCCAGGCTGGAACATTGACGCATTCAGTGAGCGACTTAGGCAGGCCTTAAATGGGAAAACGCCGTACTCTTTAGAGCGCGAAACGGGAATCGCTCAGAGTCTGATTAGGAAATATTTGAGCGGGAAGTCTGTTCCGGGAACGGACAAGCTAGTGGCGCTGTCTGTGGCGGCCAATGTGTCAGTTACTTGGCTTGCCACCGGTGAACGCGAAGCAAATGCAGATACTGTCAGCCACCAGGAGCTATTGCGTGAGGTGGATCTAAGCTCTCTGGAAGAAGTGACGATGAAAGTCCTGCAGCTCCTGGATGAGCGCAGGCCCGATCTGTCGCCGAAGGCATGCGCACGCATCGTGCGCTTGGTTTACGAGTTTTACTTGAGGCAGGGAGAGCCTATGGACGAAGCCAGTCTAAACAATGTGATAGAGCTGGCTGCATTTCGCTGATAGGCATTTTGAGGGGCAACATGATTGATGATCTTCTGAAACAAATTGGAGATGTAATTGAGGAGGACGGATCCAGCCAGGACAAAAACAAGTCTGGCGTAAATATAAGCGTAGGCAACGACAGCACTGTGGTGATAGGGAACGGAAACAGCAACATAGGTCGGCGAGAGAGCGACCACCAGCAAGGGCAGGGCGAAAACACCAGGTGTTATGGAAGAAGGGAGTCAGACCACGCGATCCGCGACGAACTGAGGCAACTCCGATCCCAGGTTAGAGACCTGGTTCAGTTGATCACCAAGTTGTTTTTAAAGAATGGTTCGGAAAGTTTTAAAGACGATTTACCCGACCCCGGGGCTTGTCTCAATTCTATTGACCTGACACCCTCAAAGAGTCCGGGCGTCTCATTTTGCGAGCGCATGGCTTCGGTGCCCCTGGTTAAGCCCAAACGCCGCACCACGCCTCGCTCCATCTCACATTGTCCCATTCAATCCCATTTTATCCCGGATGTCTCATACTTAATGGCTGCACACAAACATTTTATTGCGGACGTGTTTAGAGTCAGGGATGACCCATTACCGGACAACTGAGGAGGTCAACACGATGAATGCAACAACCAAGCAAGGTGAAGTACTCGGCCGGCTCTGCGGAGTCCACATCCGAGACAAAAACGGAGAAGTTCTCTATTCCTTTACGGACATTCGCAATGGTGAAGTTTTCGGGCGAATACCTGCGGATGAGACCCCGGGCGGAAAGCGCGACCTCTGGGTAAGCGCAGGAACTCTGGAAGACGGAACGGCGACAAGCGATGAAGGAGAGGTGCTGTTCAGACTGGTCTGATTCGCTGACCAGAAAAGGGATCGTCGGTGGGATTCCATGTCCACCATCGACCCAAAATCGACGTTCAAAAAAGGTATTACGAATGGCTATGGAAGAGGCTTATTATATAGATATATTATTGTTATAAATAGCGTTTTCAGGGGTTGGCCGTGGTCATTTCCATGAGATTTTAAGAGTGAACACCAACGAAATTCACTCAGAGGAATCACGAAATGGAAACTCAAATCTCTCTCAAGAATCTGACCCTGTCACCGCTCAACGTCCGGAAAGTTAAAACATCGGCTGAAGAAGATGCGCAGCTCCGCGCTCTGATAGAGTCACAAGGTGTCCTGCAGAATCTCATTGTTATTCCATCACCCGATGCCGAGGGAAGGTATGAGGTTATTGCCGGTGGACGCCGACTCAGCGCCTTGAACCATCTTCTTGCCAAAGGAAAGATCGATGCCGAGTTTCCAGTCCGGTGCGTCGTGAAGACGGAATCTGAAGCCATCGAAGCAAGTCTGGCCGAGAACTATCGCTCGGATATGCATCCCGCTGATCGCTTTGTTGCCTATAAGGCCATGCTGGATGCAGGACGATCCATAGAGGACATTGCGAAACGATTCGGTAAGACTGTCACCGAAGTTAAAAAACTCCTGAAACTTGGGGCCGTCTCGCCTGTAATTCTGGACGCCTTCCGATCACAGGAGATGAACTTTGACATGGTCATGGCCTTTACCGTCACGGACGATCAGAAAGCTCAGGAGTCCGTTTTCGCAGAGGTAAAAGATCAGTATCACCCTTCTCCCCGATTCGTGCGGCAAAAGCTGCTCAACACCGATGTTACGACGGACGACACCACCTTTAAATTTGTCGGGCAGGAAGCTTACGAGGCTGCCGGTGGCACATTGTCCGAGGATTTGTTCGCGGACAGCCAGTACGTCAACGACGTAGACCTCCTGAATCGGCTGGCTGATGAGAAACTCGATAAGCTACAGGAGTCCTTCAAGGCCGAGGGCTGGGGCTTCGTGGAAGCAACTCTGGATGGTGGGTACAGCCACCCACTTCGGTTTGCTCCGTGTATCGACGGCGAAACTATTACTGCACCAGACTCTGTTATTCAGGAGTTTGAAGCGAAGGAACGGGAGCTTGAGGGACTGATGGAGGCGGCCCCGGATCACGAGGACGAAGAAGCCAACGAACGGTTCCGTCAACTGAATGAAGAACTGAATGACCTGAAGGCAACCATAGACGCCTCACGCGAATTCTCCGACGAGCAGAAGCAGTCAACAGGTGTTCTTCTTTCCGTGGACTTCCGAACAGGCGAACTGGTGACAAAGGTTGGCATTGCTTTGCCGAAAAAGCAGCCTGAGAAGGCGCAAAATGAAGATGGCACCACCACTGAGGCTCCCAAACCTACCGAAAGCCATGCGCTTAAAAGCGATCTTGAGGCATACCGGCTCCAGGCACTTGAAGCCGCGATGATGCAGAAAGCAGAAATCTGTCTGGACATGACCATTTTCACAATGGCCAAGGCGGTGCTTGCGGGTTCAACGTGGTACCGGAGACCCCTTGGAATCGATCTGGATGTGAACACCTTCTCTGCCACTAAAGACATTGAAGAAACCTCCGCTGCTGCTGAAATTCGGAAGCATCGTGATGCCTTAGACCTGAGCTGGCTGGCCCAAGAAGGAGACTTGGAACAGTTCAAAGCATTCCAAAAACTTTCCAGAGCGAGCAAATTGAACATCCTCGCCCATTGCAGTGCTCAAACGCTCCGCTGCGCGACCAATGAAGTTGAGCAATACGTGGCTGAACAGATCAAGTTCGACCTGAGTAAGCACTGGCAGCCGACGAAGGCGAATTACTTCAACAGGATCAAGAAAGGCAAGCTCATCGAAATCCTAAAAGACCTGAAGGGCGATGAGTTCGCTTTGTCTCAGGCAGACGCCAAGAAAGGCGATCTGGCGACGATTCTGGATGAATTGGATGAAACGACAGGCTGGCTCCCAGAATCACTCACCAAAGCCGCTTAGGAGGGCAATCACAGTGATAAAAGGGAGCCGGGATCAGGCTCCCTTTTTGTTTCGGGCTTGCCAGTGAAGCATAGTCGTGTATACCTGAAGACTACAGCGGACAAAAGTCATGATTTGCACAACCATAAACTGGCTTTGCAACCGAATGGATCGGCGACTTTTCCACAAATTCTGTGGATAACCTTATTGATAAAATGCGCTGTCGGTCGTCCAACGCAGACCTTACTTGGGCCTGTAACAATCGATCATTTTTTGAGCGGAATTCAGCGTCATGGACAAGACAATCGTTCACAACGGAATAGCACGAAAGTGTAGCCTTGGCGCGGGCGTCGCGCTGCTGTTTCTGGTCAGCCTATATGCCGGAGATGGCGTTTCATTCAAAGAGACTTGGGGATGGATTTGCGGTGGCTTACTGTGCGGATTTGCTGCGATTCACCCGATTTCAAAGGTCTACGAGCGGTCTGCCCAGAAGTACGGCGAATACTGGTGGTTCAAAGTTATGGTGTGGATGATCAGCACAGCTTTTGCCCTCGGTCTGGCTGTAATCTCGATTATCTGGCGGATACTGCGAGGTGACGGGTCAGAGCCATATGACGATCACAGAGCGCCTGGCTCTGTATTCAAAGAACCACTGCACCCTACCGATGCTGTTTACGACCAGTCTCACGATGTTTACTACGGCAACGAGCCTCCTAGATAGCCTCCTAGCATAGATCGCCGTGATGTAGCCGCCCAAAACAAACAGGGCGACCAGTCGGCCGCCCTATCACTCTGGCTCTATGCTTATTTCCTGCCTCGGCTTCCGCCGCCTTGGTTACCGCCTCTGCCTGGTAAAAGGCCTCTGGTGTTCCGCATAGTCCCAGCCATGCCGCCAGCAAAGGCCGAGCTTCCGGCAGCCATACCACCGCCTACACCGCCACCACCCATGCCTCGAAGCATTGAACTTCCTGCCATAGCCATGATGGACAGCCAGATCATTGGCAGAATAAAGATGGAGCTCATGCTGACAATCCGGATCAGAAGGCTGTTGGTCATCTCATCAAACCAGCCTGCATTGGTGGCATAGATCTGTAGGATCCGGTTATCGAACCAGTAAGCTGCTGCCCAGATGGCGTTGATAAATTCCAGGCTGAACCAGGTAACCGCCAATGCGAAAAAGGAGCTGAAGCCATAGCTTCCAAAAATCATTACAAAAGGAGCCGCGATGACCACGATCATCTGGAACATAACCAGCAACATGGGCCCGGCCACTTTGAACATCTGCTGTATAGCGTTGGCCTGCAGAAATTCGTTGGCTGACGTCAGAACGTTGCCCAGCTGAGTCGCGTTATCCCACATCTGGGACCAGAAGCCTTTATTCGTGTCAAAGTTATTACTCATGTCCAGCTGAGTAGCGGCCGACAGATCACTGTGGTTATTTTCAAGAATCAGCTTCAGGATCATGTCTTCTTTGACCTGGTCCGGCTCGGCCTGTTTGCTGAACACGCCAGCACCCCAAGTCTTCCAGTCATCAACAATGTCCCCGACTTCATCGTCAGGAATGTCGTCAAGAATCCTCTCTCGCAACCCATCGCCGCCATTGTTGAACCATCCCGCAGCATTTCTCTCGCCAAGCCAGACTTCTTCGCAATAGGGATAGACACCGGTTTGATGGGCTGCGTCAGAATCTCGCCATGTAGGTTGTCGAGAGAATCCCTTGTTCTCATAGTTCGCAACGTATAGCTCTTTGTCCCGGTAATAGGCATCGGCGTAGCCCAACAGAATGCGACTGCCCATCCAATCAATGTCTTCCCAGGGTTCAACGTTGGTCAAAACCATGGGGCTGCCTGTCACTGGATCGACCGGCGGGTTGGCCTTGTACTTGTTCACGGCCGGCTTATAGCAGGCTTCGTAGAAGTTCTGGATGTCCTTACGTAGGGTTTCATCCTGGATGGTGATATTGGATATGCGCATCAACATGAACTCGTAGTTGTTCACGCAGGTCATGGATTTGATGGAAGTGTGCGTAATGGCCGTTGAAACGGTTTCGACCAGCGTCCAGGCAACCGGTTTGTGAACCTGCCACGTCTGGAGATCACTCATAGCAGAATCAAAGCCCGTTTGGGTATTGTCTCCGGTCCCTGACGCAGTGCTGGAGGGTGTATTGGTGTTCGAGGCCGTTCCACAATCCTGAACCGTTACCTCATAGCGAACACCAGAAAGCGTCGTGGACATGCTTTTATAGGGAATGACGCACAACATGAGCACCAGGATCATTCCGAGCAGCGTTGTTTCCATGCTCTTGATCGTCTCACTGGCGTTGCCGGCGGAATAGTTTTCCTTGAATGTACTCACGACAGCAACAATGAAGGGAATCAGAGCCACCCCGGTTCCGACGAGGACATCCCAGATGGCTTCGTACATATTCCAGCCAAACATCATTGTGTAAATTTCGAGGTAGGTATTGGCGACCATTCCGGCTATCTCCCTATGCCGAACTGTTGGATAAGGACGATCTCGACAAACGCCAGCAACAGCGCAATTTTCCACCACTGCGATCGCATGAACTTAAAGTCCGCGGCATGCTTTTCTTCCAGCGCAAGCCACTTATCGTTCGATTTTCCGCCGCGATCCGGCAAACGGGTGGCGTAGCGGGAAATCGCTGGCCAAGCGGCCACTATGGCGACAAAGAAGGCGACTCTGTACCAGGTCAACTCAGCGATTAAGTCGAGGGATTTCACCTCTTCTGCCGCAGTATCCGTCAAAGCCGCTACAACCATGCCGATGATCATCAGGGCAGCGACACCGCCCATAGAAACCATCAGGAACTTCCGAGTTTTTTGCATCACTGAACTCCAAAACTGTTCAGGCCGGACGGTTTGTTGCCTGACGGTAGGTTTGTGTTTTGGTAGATCCGCTCTTCGGTGCCCAGCAAATGGCCAATTGTTCTCTCTGCTACCGCCTCGCGAGTCTCAATTTCCTGGTCGAGTTGGGCCAACTCAACGTTCAGATGATCAATCGCGTTATCGATAATGGCGATCGCGGTATCCATGTTGGCAACGTTCGGCTCTTTAACGCCCGAACGGAGCATTTGAGTTAGGAAACGACCCTGCTCAACAAGACGTGTATACGCAATTTCGCTCGACAATTTGCGCAGCATCTCTTCCTGAACGGTTGGATTCCGCTTTCGGATGGCTTTGATGACAAGATCGGTCACACGGACCCCAGGAGGCGCGGAAACGCGATTCAGGTTTTGCCAACTGAGAGCCGTAGTTCCGTCCACCAAGTCTTCGAGGTCATCGTAAAGATCCTGTTCCATGTCGCGATGACGGTAGGCTAGACCTTTGCCGGGGCGGGAAGTGATTTTTTTGCAGTTATCGCAGGTGCGGATTTCAGAATCGCCGACCACGGATACTGCCCAATCGGCGGCCTGAATCGGACCGTTCCAGTATTCCCAAAGCGCGTTGCCCTGCCCGTCTGCAACGGACACAGACGCCGAGTCACAGCTGTCGTTGCGATCAAACAGGACGTTGTAGCCCACCATTACAACGTCTCTTAAGGCACGGATTGGCGGCTGTCCGGCTCCACCTTTTTTGCTGTTGCAGACCCATTCTGAGCCCGCATCCCCGTGGTTAGAGCCATCCACGTTCTCTTTTGCTGCCACGGCATCACCACCAGTAGCCCCAATATTCCAGGACCAGTCCGCCACCTTGGCGTTCATCTTGAACTTTTCCCATGGGTAATCGGTGGAATCGCCCATCATCAGATTCGCCATTTCCTGACAGGACGATTCGGCGAATTCAAAGTCCATCTTGCCCTGCAGAATGCCTTGCTGAAGAAGGTCATAGAGTCCAGGATCGGCTTTTTGAATGGCCAACGCCGGCAGGGAGGCAACGGCAGCTGTCGCGCTGTTAATGACGTTGTCCATCATGTTTTTGAAACCGTCCGTGAGTCCGTTCAACTGGTTTTTCACCGTCATTTTTGGATCGAACTCACCACATGCCATGTTTAAATCCCATCCTGCACCAAAACTCAAAATCGGGATCGAGTGAATTTTGGTCGGCGGTCCAGAAATAAGCCCTCCCCCAATCTGATAGCCCATCAGTGTGTTGAGCCGAGGCGACGTTGTTTCCATCGCATTCGCGCTAGCCGCCAACGATCCCGCGAGGACCACGCCAATCCATTGATTACGATTTTTCATTGCCTTAAATCCTTATAAATCTTTTGATGACGGTCGGTTTGGAACGACTTCAGCCAGAGTGCCAAATCAAAGACGACCCCCGTCGTTGACAGCACTTATATGCTCGCCAGAAATTCCAGACATAAGAATCGTCGTCGGAACGCTTACTCATTGAGGGTGTGGCGCCATAGGGAAACTTTTGGCATGAGCTTTCATCCTGCGGATACAACATCTGGAAGACACCGGTATCTTTATCGTTCTGATTCAGTGGGCCGGGCGGCCAATATCCGTCTTCACTGGGCTGACCGATGGTGAAATAAAGGTGAGGCTCGTTAGGGCGGGTCACAAAGTGCATGGCGCGAAAAGCGGTAAGAACACCCGATTTAAGACCGTCCGCCTGGGTCAGAAACCCGCTTCTGGGAAATACACCGCCATAACTGTTGTGGCCAGATCCGAGTCTATCCATGCCGACCGCCCATGAAATCGGGTAGAAAAATTCCGGCAGGTGCCATCGCCAGGCGATGGAGTCCAGGTTTGAGATGAAATAGGGATAGAACGGGAAGGTACGGCCTGCACAGACCATTCCAAATAGGCCCTGGGCCAGCGTGTTATAAGCCACCAGCGCAGGATTCCCGTATGAGTCCACCAATTTGAAATCGAGGTTTACATGGTCATAACGGGTGGCTTCATTGGAGCGGCCGCCTTCTACCTTGTCGACGTTGTGGTTCGTGACCCATCCAATCATGGTTGTCACCCATGAGGAATCGTTCTCAGCCATTGAGATCTGGTTTATGTCCTGGGATTCGGTCCATGGCTCCCCAGCAGCGCGGTCATAAGACTGCACCACCAGGTCCGGTACAAAGTTTTTCACCTTGATGGACGTGTCTACCCAGCAGACAAAGGCGGCACAGGTCATCCAGATGCAAGCACCACGGATTTCCCAGTCCATACAGCTCAGAGCGGCGGACATGGTCTGATCGACGATTTCAAAGGTATCGATGACGCCATCGTAGGTGTCGTTCAGCTCGCCATGACAGGCGATACATTCCACCTGGCCATCACGTTCTTCCAACCGGTTCTGGGTGTCCGTAATGGTCGCGTCCCTGACTGCGTCCAAATCGCCCGGATCGTAGTTTGTCCACTCGCTCGGGTAGGCAAAAGCGTTCCCGGCACTGCCAATCAACACCAGAAACACCAGAGAAATGAACGTCCGCATGTCAGTGGTTCTCCCTGCTATAGACGGCCAGAGCCGCCTTTAATGAGCGCTCGCCGTAAACCACTTGGCGGTCGTTGAAAACGATGGCCGGAAGCTTTTCGATGCCAAAGCGCATCGCAGCTTCAATGGCCCGGGCCCCTGCTTGTATTTCCTGATTGATCGCTGGCCAGTGGGGGCTGTTAAGCACCTGGCTGAAAGCGTCTCTATATGCTTTCTCGACCTTGGTGGGTTGGATCTTCTTCGGGACCAAGGCACGCATCCGTTGATTGAGCTGCTTGGTTGCGCGATTTTTGGAGTCCATGTCGTACACCTCAATCTGCACCCGGTCAGACAAGCGCTCGTCCTGCAGGACAAACTGATCATTGGTCTCAAATATCCGGATGGTCTGTATGGAGTCAGCCGCGAGAGTTGAGGCACTGGCAAGCACCGTAACGACAAAACCCAAGGACTGAAGCAGATGACGATTCATCAGTTGTCTTCCTCCGCGACGGTCGCACGAAGGGATTCCATGACTTCTTTGGCAACAACCTGCTGGCCCTGCTCACTCTGAAGTTTCTCAAGGCGCTCGAGAGTGACCCGGGCTTGAGACATGGGATTATTCGCCGCCGGTACCGGATCGGCCGGTTTCGGAGCGATGCCACGGTAAAAGTCGATCATCTTGCCGACATACTCCGCAGCTTCCACTTCCGTGATGCCGAACTTGCGCATGTATTTGGCACGCTCGGTTTTTTCATCTTTTTCCGTGCCCGCCAAGGACAGGTAAAGCGAGGGCGGGACGTTCCGAAACAGGGCTTCCATGTTTTCGGATAGAACAACGCCCTCGGTGTACTTCTTGGGCTCTTTCCGAGCAGAAAGCATGAGCTGCTTCTGCTCAATACTGAGGTTTTTGAAACGCGCAATTTCCTCGATTTCGTCCTGAGGCATGACCAGGGCAATCCACCACTCGATCATGTTGAGCATCTTGCGGGCGGAGTTGGGGAAGTCCCCCATGTTCTGAGTCGCCACCCACCACCAGGCACCAAGCTTTCGCCACATCTTCACGACTTTGACCACGAACGGCGCCAGCAATGGATTTGTGGTGATAATGTGCCCTTCGTCTGTCAGCATCACGATCGGACGCTCGTCGTGCTGATGCTTCTCGGCAAGGTTGTTGATCCGCATCATTATTGAGGTGTAGGCGATCGCCAGTTGAGCGTTGTAGCCCTCCCGGGCGAACGTGGCCAGGTCTACGATAGTCACATCGGTATCCGGCCAGCCGTCTCCATCTGTATTGAAAACCTCGCCCTCGAACCCATCACAGAACATCCGCAGGGATTCCCCCATTTCGAAGGCACGGGACTGACGGTGTTCCGGGTAGGCCGGATCTTTGGTGATCATCCGGAATCCTTCCGAGACATCCGAAGTCATGGTGCGGCGGCCTTCTGACCTGGCGAGCTTCGCGCCATTGAGAATCGCATCCCGGATCATCCGCCGGTCTGCACGGGTTAGCTTTTTCGCCTCCTCCTCTTCACCGCCGGTGATCATCAGTGTGGCGACAATTTCCATCTCACCCATAATGTCCCGCTGCTCGTCACCCTCGTCGTCCGAGCCCGAATCCTCATCCATCATCATGTCGGCCAGAACGTCCATGGCCGCACGGGCGCGAACATCCTTGCGCTCTGCTTCGGTCAGTTCGTCATAGGACTTGGTGATGTCACCGATGCGGATTTTCTCGGGGATGTGTGCGATCAAGTCGTCTTCGCCAACCAATGCAGAATCAGAGACGATTCGCGAGCCAAGCAGATCTTCCTCATCTTTGGACAGCATCTGATCGGCGTCTACGAAAGGCGGCAGCGATACCCCTGCCCCAGGCTTGAGCTGAATCTTATTTACAGACAGACCCTGAGAGGCGAAATAATCAGCCAGCAGACCAAAGCTGTTGCCGGCCTCAACAATGAACAGCCGCGGGCGCTGGAGTGCCATGATCTGGGCAGACATGTTGGTGATGTGTGCCGACTTGCCGGCACCGGTCGGGCCAAGAATGAGGCCATGCGCGTTCTTCTTGCGGTCATTCCCGTTGAACGGGTCGTAGGACACCGGCTCGCCACCGCGATTAAAGGCGGTCTGCCCTGGATTTCCGGTACCGCGATGCCGCCCGAAAAGGGAGGCAAGGTTTGCTAGGTGTTGGGCCCAAACCGGACGGGTCGCCTTGAAATTGGCGTCCATGCTGGGCTCGTAAACCATGGGCAGGTTGTAAATGTACGCATCGAGGCCGAGGGATTCGTCTTCTTCGCGAACCGGCGCGAGCTGATTCGTCAGCAGTATCGTACTGGCCGCGTTGGTTTTTTTGCGCAGGTCTTTCAGGTTTTCGCCACGCAGGTAAACACACATCATCGAGCGATAGATCTTGTGCTTGTTACCCATAAGAGACTTGGCAACTTCGCAGTCTTCGCGCGTCATCGTTGCGTCGACGGACTCACCCTTGGATTTGTCCTGAATCCGATTGATATGGTTCTGAACTTCGTCCTGAGGCGTGACGATAATGGTCGTTGCGATCATTGTGCCTGGCGGCATCTTATCCATCATGCAGGAAGCTTTGCCGGTTGATAGGCCGTCCGGGGTCGTCGCACTTACTTCGCCGGCGATCTGGCCGATCTTGGGCGTCCGACGAATCTTGTGCACTCGCAAACAGCGGTGTGGGAGACCATCAAACCACCAGGTTTGTGACGGGGCATCAGACTTTGGCAAGGCAAAGAACAGGCTTTCAGCGAAATCATCACCGGCCGGCAAACTTTCCTCGTCTGGGTAGGACGCCAGTTCAACGAACTTCTGGCGATCTCCGTCCGTAAGCTCCGGACGCGGATTGAACCACTTCAACAGCCATTCATAGACTTCCTTTCCACCGTTACGAACCAGACCAATTCCGGCATCCCGGAAAGCAGCATCCAGCTTTTCAATGGTGTCATTGAGCTCTTCTTCCGGCGTCATGCCCGCGTAGGATTTCCACTTCTCGGGCAGTCTCCGGTAGACAGCGAGTTTGATCCGGCGCTGGCCGCCACTCCAGGGCGCATCGAGAACTTCTTTATCCTCGAACAGTCCGCCTTCCTTACAGATTCCGCGCAGATGGGTTTCCATCGTTCTCAGCCATTCCTGAGTGAACGATGAATCCCGGCAGTAGTGCTTCGGATAGAGACGCAATTTCTGGATGTAATCTTCCAGGTTGTCGTCATCATAGGTGTACTGCTGGATGATCCAGGGCCCTGCCGTCATTTCCTCGAAGCAGTCCTGAAGGGCGTCCTGAATCATATCCCGCCGATTCTGCAACCAGTTGTAGGAACGACCTTCTGTGGCAATCGGGATGATGTCGAAAACAGCACCTACGCTTTTCCCATCATCCAACAGCATCGTTTGAGATTCGCTTTGGAATTCATACCAAGGCAGTTTCTCAACGAACGATGAGGGACGGCGATAAATGCGCTTTACCGCAGTTTTCGTGAGTGGTTTGCGCTGCCCTTCACCGTCATTACTGGCAGTCTGGATTTCGACTTTCGGTTCCACTGGTTTCTTCGGTGCCGGCACCAGAATGTCTTTAATTGCCTTGGCTAAGTCCACGGATTACGCCTCCTGTCCTTGCGCTATCTCGGGTGTAGGGGTATCAGCCGTGGCTGGGAAGGCGGCCTTATCACCTTCCCGATCCCACACCCGTCCCTGAATCAAATATGCGGTTTTCGCTCTGCTTGTCTGCAGAAGACCTGCTTTCACTGTGTTTGGGTTTACGGCTCTCACCCTTCAGTCCCCGAATCGGTTCCCAAGATCAGAAAGCTCTCCGGGAAGCGCATAATGGTCCTTTTCCCACATCCTGAATTCGGTCAAATAACCCGGAATTGGAACTTCGTCCTCGGTCGCCAGATGCGGACCAACGAACATGTACATTTTCGGGTTCGGCAGCATTCTGAACTTGCTCTGCAGCTGGGTTTTCTCGGTGCGAACGTAGTCGCTGAGCTCCACGTCGCCCTCGATCATCGGGCGGCGAATCAGCGACCGGGTATCAATGAGCTTGCCATCCCCGATACCGCTCATGTGCTGGCCATAAACGGTTGCCATGTCCCGGTCGGGCTGCGGAATGAAGTTGTCCTTGTTGGCGCAACCTGCCAACGAGAGACTAATCAAGCTGATAATCAGAACGGCGCGAGAGGTCTGCATAATGATTTACCTTTCTTCCTTCAGGGTCATAGTCGATAGCGATCTGTTCGGTCACATGCACAACAATCTCAGTGCCTGGTTCTACATAAATCGCGTCAAAAGAGTTGCTCTGGCGCTCGTCCAGCCAGTCCGTAACTTCATCCAGACCGCTGGCAATGGCATCGTTTCGGGCGACAACAGTCGGATCCCCTGTCAAAGCCTGGGTCGAACCGCCAAAGGCATTGGTTTGTGTGGCAAATTCGGCGTCAGCTTTCGCCTTTGAGTAGGAACTGGCCGCTGTGAGCCCGATTCGCTGCGCGAGGTAACTGGGTGCGTTTGTGATGCGCTTGCCGGTTACACAGGGGATGCCATACTTGTCAGAGAACCAGGCGATAGGCTCAGCGCCGGAGGCGCCGGGTTCAGGAAAGGTCACCAGAGTTCCGTCCTGGAATGTGAACGTCATGCTCTCGATCTGGCCGCTGACGCAGGATAGAGTCCAGTCGCCCTTGGCAATGCCGGACATTTTGATGCCGTTCAGGCCGGGGATTTTGATTCCGTTCGAGGACAGGTTTTCTGGTCCCACCATGATCTTAAAGGGGTATGGATCAACTACCTGCCCACCCACCGGAATCCGGCCCAGCATTGCAGTCATGGAAATTGAGCCGAGCAGAGTCGCATTGTCCGGAATCGTGTAAGCCTTGATTGACCGTTCTTCCTTACTCTTTTCGGTTGCGTTCCGCGCGATGCCTGCGGCCGGCGCCGGCAACTCATCCGGGTTCAGCGAGAAATCGGGCAAAGAAATTTTCGACGGATCCGTAGGATCGACCGTTGCCTCTAGCGGGTTCGTCCACACCACTTGGTCATAATCCACCGGGGAGCCGGTTTGATCGTATCCCAGGCCCGTCGGGATGCCCGCTGAGTTGATGTCATAGCCATTGGCAGAGGTCTGGCTGCTTTCCTCCTGGCCTTGCAACTCTTCAAGACGCTTCTCCAGGCGAGCAACGAGGCCGCGGGTTAGATCCTGTGTGTGCTCAAGCTCACGCTGCTTTGCTTCGGCGTCACGTTCGGCGTTCTGAAACCGATTTTCGATGCGCCCTTTAAGGTTGCCTTCCATCTTCAGCAACTTGGAGATTTCCTGCTTTAGGCGCTCGTTTTCTTTCTGAAGCTTGACCGAATCTTCGCGGACAGCGCGCGTCTCTTTCGTCAGTGTTCTCATGGTTTCAACCGGCGTATCGACGTCTACCCCGAATTCATCTTTCAGGTAATCGTCAGCCAGCGGATCTACTGAAAGACCGTTGTCGACCATGCCTGGGCCTGATTCAATGGCGGATAAACCCTCCAGTTCAGAAGCTGGAGCAACCGCACCGGCCTGAGCCTCCTCGGATTTACCACCTTTCATGATCACCACGAACAGGACGGCAACAACGAAAACCGCAAGACCTTTGATCACAATGTTTGCATTCATGTCGTGTCCTCAGTTCTTGGCGTTGATGATGGACTGAGTTTCCTGACGCAAATCCTGGTAATGCGTCCACGGATACAGGGTTTCCTTCAGAGGCCGCTCTGAAATCAGGTAGAGGATGGTGCTGTCTCCCGGAGTGCCGTTCGGCTCCAATGAGTGGTGCTGGAAGGTGGCATGGGAGAACGGGAGGTTCAGATCCAGGTAATCGAGTCCAATAGCACGGTCGGAAATGTTGCGGACGTACATCGCCGCGAGGTAATAGCCGCCACCGCTGTAACCAAGGACTGGCTTGGAAACCGTTGCGTAACGCGCGTCACCTTTGAAAATGCGAACCGCTCCTTTCACGCCAAGCGTGATCTCGGAGATCCCGGCGCGATCCCGGTGAAGTCGAGTCGGACCATAAAGGCGCTGCGCGGCATGGCGTGTCAGATCGATCGGAGTGACTCGCTCCACTGGCTCAGGCATCGCCGCTACAGCTTCCGCCTCCGGAACCTCGTTGTCCGTTTCCAGAACAATGCGAATTTCCTCAAGCTCTTCCGCGTTTTCGGGCGTTTCGGTCGAAATCAGATCGAGCAGAATGACCTGACCGTCGGCCATGCGACGGACCTGGACCCGCTGCTTGTCGAATTCCTCATACGGTTTGAAGTGAACAGCACCTTGGGCCGACTGGACACGGAACAGCTGCTTCATCTGCTGCCCTTTTGTCACTCCAACCTGGACATGTGAACCGAACTGGATCGACCGTTCCTGACCTTTATGTAGTTCGATCGTGACCGGCAGGTTTTGGTAATGAATGATCTCTGTTGCCGTGACCGACCCGGCCATGAAAAAAAAGATTAGGGATTTCAGGATGTACTTACGCATGTCACTCACCCAATTCTGAAGATGTAGTGTTGGTGTTCTGGACGTCGTCGTTCTCGACAATGGCTCCCTCAAGACGACGCGGTTTTTTGTAGAAACCGTCCAAGGCAAGGCCCCAAAGATTGCATTCGGGGTCAACATCCCAGCGAACCAAGCGGATTGGGTAACGGACAAAGATGTCTTTCACGATTTCTGAACGGAAGGTTTCCTTTACGTTGACGTCGTAGAAGGCCACCCAACTGTCTTTGGATTCGGTGTACACACGCTTGGGCGTGTATGGGCGATCAGGCATTTCCTGCAGTGCCCGGGTGCGGGTCAATTCATGATCGAGCCGACGTTGCTCATAATCGCGCTCGAGTTCACCTTTAAACCGGGGGGTGATGTAGCAGCTCAGTCGTTCAATCTGCTGCTTGTAATCGTCCTTGCCATCGACAGGCCAGTTATTCATCTGCTGCCAGATGTAATAGCCGAATGCGTAGACGTTGAACGGATGCCGCTCGTTGATGCCACGAGTGGAACCAGAGCGCAGGTCAGGCGGAATATCAATCTTGATCCGCTCCGGGGCTTCTTTCCATCCGAGGATGCTGTAAATCAGGGCGATCGCGAGAATCCCGACAAAGATTCGCAGTGTCAGAATGTGAGCATCCCGTCCGTCGAGAGCCTTTTTTAAACGCGCCACTCTCAGTCCTCCGTTTTGGTTTTAACTTTCACTACCGTTCTCTCGCGGCGTATGTCCCAGGCCTGAGAGGTCTCGATGTAGTCGAAATTGATAAAGCTGAATTTTTGCTGTGCGATCTTTTTGAGATAGACGATGTGCAAACCATCTGGCCGGCGGCGCTTCAGCCCTGTGAGGTATCTGCCAACCAGCAAAAGCGAGATGATGGCCATACCAACACCGATACCGACTCCGAAAAGTCCCCATCCGAATGGCAAGAGAAGAAGAACGGAAACGGGGATCCAGAAGACCAAGCCTGCGATTATCAGCACGACCACTTCCGTGTCCGTCAGGCCCCGGAAAACGACCGGCTCTTCAATGAGCCGGTCTGGGATGAAGTCGATTTCTCGACCCTTCATACCGATCTTTTCCATTAGAAAATCACGGTAGCCGCTTGCGTCAGGAGGTAGACCACGAAGACAAGCAACAAAACGCCCATGCCACCGTGCATACCCATGTCGCCCCAGGTCTTCTTGCCTTCGCCAATCTCGTTGTAAGTCGCAATCATGTTCTTGGCGACAGCCAGAAACGCGATGGTGCCGAGGATCAGACCGAGGACGATGGCGATATCAAAGGCGTAACCTTTAAGCAGACCGATATAGTCGCCCTGGGCCGGTGCGTTGGTCGGGTTAGCGGTGGCTGGCAGAGCTGCCTGAACCTGAGTGCCGAGTGAAAGGAACGCCATTGCCGCAGCTGCTTTCATTGCCGTGTACTTCTGCATTGCTTGTTTCATTCTGGATTTCTCCTAGTTTTTGGGATGGTGCTTTTTGGGTACTGCTAGGGTTACTGCGCTGGTCAGTTGATGATTAGGAAGAGCATCACGAGGAGAACGAAGACCGCCCGCGCCCAAATGAAGATCATTTGTCCGGACTTAATCTCCTCGTTCGCCCAGTTTTCGTAGGCCTGCATGCAGGTCCAGGCGATGAACGTAATCACTGCGACAACGGCAATCATTTGGGCCAAGGTCAGAAGGTTCGCTGCTGTCATCCAGCAAGAGGCGGCACCATTGCAACCAGAGCCATCCTGAAACCATTGATGCTGATCAGGACTCATTGCTTGTGCTCGGTGTAGTTGACGCTGAGAGCGTCGATGGTTGACGGAACCACTGGCTCCATGGGTACTGTCAGGTGATGCGTGATGCCGTGCTGGATCTTTCGCAGGTCACTCAACAGAATCTCGTAGTCAAACTGCGTCCGGTCAGAAGCATTGCTTCGGGCGCGAGCGTTCAGAACCAGCGCCTCCAGAGCCGCCAACTCGGACTGGATGTTTGAGAGCGCTTCACGCTCCGCCCAGATGTCCGCAGCTGCATTTGTGCTGGTCGCAATCAGGCTGGAAAAAAGAATCGTTTTGAAAACTCTCATCGTGATCTCTTATCTGGTGAGTTCTGATGAGAGCGATTTAATCAGGCACACTTGTAAAAAGGCTGATCAAAAGGTCACAGGTTGGTGACCTTTTAAAAGGGGATGAAACGTGTGTGGACGTTGATCGGAATTGCGTCCATCGATGGGCTAATTGTGCGTATTAAGTGGATCGTCAAAGGTAAGAAACGCTCGATATGAGCCGGACTTGCGAGCCCCCAGCCGGAGTTTCGAGAAAAACCCCTCGTAATGAGGGGCGAGGCTTGCAGAGGTTCAAACAATACTCAGAGGTACTTTTTGAATTTCGAGCTCATCACCATTAAACACAGTCCAAACAGGACAGCGAATGGTGTGATCATATAGTTCGGATGGATGGAACTGGGAATCGCCAGGTATAAAATCCACGCGAGGGCAAGAGTCGGAATCGCAAACTTTTTCGCCCAGTGATAGACATAGCCAGACTCATTTCCACCGCGCCACCGCCTTAAGTCACGCTGCATCAGTCCGTCACAGACGCCAACGACCCCGAATAGCACGAAAGCCGGCATAGAGAGCATTAGCACCGCAATCCGGACGAAGAACATGATCAGGATGTATATGGCCGCCATCAGGTACTCATAATATTCGGCGATCACGCCCTTCATCATCAGAATAATCTGACCGTCGTTGGCGTCGGGTGTTCTTACCGACTGAAGGCTTTCCAGGAGGCCTGAATCGACGAAAAGGAAACTCACCACTTTTGTGATCGTTGAGCTCGCGGAATTAACAGCTCCCTCGTTCGTCTGGTCTTCTGAGGTCAGCGATTCACTCAGATAGCCGATCTCCTGGAACATCATCTCTTCCGCATTTTTGTAGGTGGGCTCATCCTGGAAGAAGCCCATGTTGATCCACTCTATGACGATCGACATGAACGCACTGAACAACAGCAGGCCAATGACTTTCAGAATCAGATCGATTGATTTGCCGACAAAGCCACGCTTCTGAGCGGGATGTTCCGATTTACCCTCTGGCATTTGTCAGTTCCACCATTGCTCAGCTGTATGATAGTTCCGATCCATTTCCCGGGTCAGAGCCTGCATGTTTTCCGGCATATCATCGTCATCGTCCTCAACGGGTAACGGAAAACGAACCTTCCAGAGTTGACCGCCATCCAGAAGACAAAATGCCTGACCTTTTGGCAGCGCAGTGATGTGACCGGGCTCGAGCATCGGGACCCGCAGCATCGAAATCCGGTCCTGGGTGCTTGAGGTAAAGTCGACGCTTGAGTCTGTGTCGGACGAGTCATTGGCACCAGAGACCGTCATAATCTGGGCAATTTCGACTTCAGGCAGTTGATTCGTCAGCAGCTCGGCGGTGTCCTTTTCCTTTACCCTAAGCATAATCAGGTTGTTGAAGTTGCCCTCAACCTGCCGTGCCTTGGCGACATTTCCGAGTCTAGCTTCGAGGTCCTGCCGAGACTGAGAATAAGCAGTGATCTGCATACCCGATCCACCGGACTTGTTGACCATCGGCAGAAACTCATCTCCGATCAGGTCAGAGAATTCGTCGGCGTGAAGACAAACCTTTGGAAGTGAATTGGCCTGACCCTCAAGCATTCCGTGTTCAAAACCATGCTTGTAGATATGGCCACAGGTGCTTACCAGGTCCGAGAACATGGAATTCCCCACTGCGGAGGAAACTTCCGTATCGCTCATGGCATCCAGCCCAACGTACACGATGCCTCGCTTCCGTATGATCTGGGTCCAGTCGAAAATGGGCCGCTCGTCGGTAACGTCGAAATAATCAGGGGCGAGCAGCTTCCCGATTTTGCCGGTCGTCAGCTTTTCGAGAAGCGGCAGAAGACTGGCCACGAGCTTGTCGAAGTAGGTTTTGTCGTACCGCAAGGCGGATAGAAGGCCGTGAAGTACCGGATCGCTGACGTGCAACTGTTCAACGTACTGCCTCAGGGCCTCTGTTCGGGGATTGGCGTGCTTTGCAAGTCGGGGGTTGGCCTTGTATTTCTTCTCGGCGTCGCCTGTCATCGCATTGATGTCCTCGATCCAGCCTTCTTCACCATTCCTGGGCAACCACCAGTTCATGTATTCGCAGAACAGCGGTTCAATGTCCGTCACGTACCGAAGAATGTTGTTGTAATCCGGACGCTGCCCCAGGCTTACCAATGCCCGGGCGACAATGTTAATGAAGCGCCATGCGAATTCTTTAAACGCGGCACTGTTACCCTCGGCTGAAAGCTGGCCAGAGATACGACCGGCGATCTCAGTGATCCTCGAAAAATTTCCGACTGCGTTGTAACGGGCGGAAGAGTCCGGAAACCCAAGGTGGAACATGTAGAAATCGTCTTCCCGCCCTGCCCTCTTGGCAGCCATATACATTCGTGTGAGTAGTCCGGCGTCAGATTTTGGATCCAGCAGAATTACTGGCCCGTCGTTCCTGCGAATGTCCTGCTCGATCAGGATTTCAGCCAGCCGACTTTTACCGACTCGTGTGGTTCCCAGGCAAAGGGTGTGTCCCACCCGCTCTGACATCGCCAGCAATACCTGCTTTTCTTCAAGCTCGACGGCGTGGGTTACGGGATTGCCACCCACGGCCGGGTATGGGCGAACAGGATTCAGAGGGTGATCTTTACTGGTCAGATCTGCGATCCATTGGAGCTTCGACCCTTCCAGTTTGCGCTCCAGCTCACGCGCGAAGTTGTTTATCCGGGACGGACGGATGTACTTGGCCGAGATGGGCGCCATGGTGTCCTTCAAACGCTGGGTATGCGTCTGGGTCCAGCGAAAACCTTGTCCGAGGTAAAGGTGGTTTTTGAAGCAAGGGATCTGGTCAGAAGACATGGCGAAACGCGGCAACCGCCTCAGATTCCGCTGATACTTGATGACGCCGGACCCCTGGTAAAAGCGATAGAGTCCAAAGACAACCAGAATGACAGCAGAAGTGTAGGCAACACTCGGAGTCATCATCAGTAATGAGGGAGCGGCCAGGCAAATGCCGGCCGCACATACGCTGACTGTTCCGGAATAGAATTCAACCGGCGGGCGAAGCAAAGCCTCGAGCGTCTGGGTGGCCATCAGCGCATCACTCCATTCTTATCAACAAAGAACGGGTAGTGCCGAAGGTTTATGGCTTTTGCCATCTGCTCGCCATTGGTCGCCTGTAGCAAGATTCCCTCACCTGCCAAGGACTGCAAATGATTCATCTCTCCGACAGTCGCTACGTTCACCACCAAGCCAATAGCCCGCTTCTCTTTCAGGAAACGCCGGTTCTGTTTGAGCCAGTTAATGGAAACGGAGTCGTAACCGATAATGAACATGGGCCGGCTCAACATGTCATACCGAATCCCAGCGGCCTCTTGAGGACCCACCCTGCCCACAGTCAATGAGGGTGACGAAACAGGAAGATTCGAGACCAAAAACCTTTTGCCACGGCGTTCATCCTTTAGTTTCTGCAGTTGCTCTTTAAAATCGGAATCTGAAGGAAGGAATGGTTCTGCGGACTGGCCGCCAAAATCACCAATAACCTCGAGTTCATAGAATCCCTTGAGCTGCTCTTTCATTGTTCCAGCATGGACCGGAAGAACAAGTGCTGAGGCCAAGGCAATGCCTATAGCTGCTTTTTTCAGATATTGGCCCATAAGCGTATGACTCTCTCTCTGTATGCATTGGCGATTTGTTTGTCTTTCGGGCGCTGCGCTGGCCGGTGATAGCAACCAATGGCCAGCTCCCATGATGAGCATTCCGGTCGTTCGAATTGTTCACGAAGATGTTGAGCCGCTGCCGTGAGATTCAGGTAGGGATCAAAAGCGTCCCAAAGTGAGCGGAACCTTTCTTTATGCCAGCGCCAGTTCATCTGCCCCAAGCCCACGTCAAAGTGGTAATCCCCCGCCTTGACCAGGCCGTCTGCAAACCGGAAAGCCGCTTCGCGTGTTTTGAAGAAGTGCGCCTTTCCACGATGGTTGATCGTCCAGGGCCAAGGCAGTGTTCGGTTTGCATGCTCAGTCCGAGTTCTGGACTCATTCAAAACTATGGCGAAGAAAAGTTTTGCCGGTACCTTCTGCTCCTGACTGACCAACTGATACATCGGTGGAATTTGGGAGGCATGAACGTCCCCCCACAAACCGGCACCGATCAGAAACGCCAAAAGGTATTTCACCGCCCTACCCTCACTCGCCGTATTCGGTGATGTCGCCCGATGCGACATTGAAGGTTCGAACCGCAGGGAGGTTGTCGAGATCAACGCCAAACTCTTCAGCCTTCCCAGACTCGAAGTTGAGCGTGACTTTCCGCGCTCGGACAATTTCCGGATCGATCTTCATGTGGCGTGCCCACTTGGAAATGGACTCCGCTGAAGCACCATCATTGAAAAAAATGTCCAGACGAGAGTTTCGAGACACAGATTTTCTGACTTCGCTGACCAGGTCTTCGCAATCTTCGAGGCAGAAGTCGTTTACAAACAGAGCAACGTGAGTCGTGGTCGCGTTGTACTTCTCATTCCACTCCTGCTCCCAATGAGGAGCATCAATCACGACGGGGTTTTCGCCGAACAAGTCCTTGGCCGCTTTCATGCGTTCCACTTCGAAGGCTAATTCCAGTTCCATGCGCCGAGATTCGACCTTCATCCAGATCATGGCGTAGCGTTCACGCTCAGCAGCGTCCGTCTCGGAAACGCCGAGAGCCGTGAGTGGATCGAGTCCCGGAGACCAAATGCCTCGCGGACCCGACATGATCTTTTTGTACTTGATCCAGTCAGACTCTTTGAGCATCCACTGCTTAGCCAGAGACCGTTCTTCATCCGTCAGTTGCATGCCGGACTTCTGATCGAGACTCGATTGCGCCTGAGAGGAAACATTCCCCATCGAGCGCGTGTCTGTCGGAGTCTGTGCTATCGCAATGTCAGCCGTTACTACGCTGACCAGAAGAGAAGCCAAGAGGGTTTTGCGAATCATGAATTACCCCTCGCAATCGACCATGACTGTCGAGACTTCCCGTCCTTCCGTTGATCGGGGCTGACTCAGGTCGGCGACCAGGACCGGCTGATCGCAGCCCTCTACTTTCACCGGTTCCGATGAAAGATTCGAAATGTAGTAACCACTATCTGTTGGAATGAAAATGCCCCGGGCAAAACTCGTGCTCTCGGAAGCAACCTCAGAAACGTTTTCGGCTTGTGGTGCTGTGTCCTCATGCATTTGCTGATCAGCAGCGTTGAAATACATTCCGCCTCCAACAGCCACAACAAAAAGACCTGCCAATGTGATTGGTTCCATCTCTTAACCCTCCACGCTCAGGCGTCGAACTTTCGAGCCGGCTTTGAAAACCGCCTCACCATTCACGGCACCCTGAAGTTTCCATCCTCGGTAGTAATCACCGACTTTGAGGGGAACCCAACCACCTGATGAGTCCTGTAGAACGACGTAGGGCTCAACACCCCACATGTCGATACTGGCAACCGTGGCACCCTCCAGTGTCTGGACTTCTGCAACTGGCTGAGGCGCTGGCGCCGGTACGGTTTTAACGACAGTCCGTGCCGGTCGCTCACTGAGGGTTTTGACTTTCTTGCTGACGACATCGATATCGAGGCGGTGCTCATCAAGGATTCCCCGATGATCTCCTAACGTGGTCCTGATAGCACCCAGTTCATTTTGGATGCTGTCCAGCACGGTAGACATGGTTGCCAGGTCTGACCGGAATTGTTCAATGTCGGAGATGCGAGCGGTATTTGCAGAAACAGCAGACTGTGTCTGTGCAAGACTCTGAGTGATCTCGCTGTCCTGAGTTACCAGATCCGAGATGGATTCCTGCAGGCCGAAAACCGTTTGCCGGATCTGACTGTCGCTATCGAGCTGCTTAAAGCCGATCACTCCCGCAACGCTGAGCGCCAGTAGCGAAATGACCAAGGCTGAGCCACTCAGCAATTTCCCACCACCTCCTGAAGTTTTAGGTGCTTTCTTTTTGGAGGTTTTGGCCTTTACGGGGATTGGTTCTGGCTCAACTTTGGATTCGCTCTTTGAGCTGACGGCTTCCCGAGACTCAGCCACCGGAAGATCCAGATCGAAATTCTCCGGTTCATCCTCGGATTGTTCGGGGCCGGCATCACGAAACTCGCTTGTCGCGACTCCAGCTTCCTCGAATGCGTCATGAGCCTCGGGCAATGCTACTTGCTCAGGCTCCCTGTTCTTGGCGGCCGGTGAAATACTCTGCACGATACCCTTTTGCAGTTTGCTCATGACTTGCCTCCCAGCTTTTCAGACAGCTCAAAGGCAACCTTGCGATGAACAGGATCTACGATCAGCTCGAAGGCTTCGCCGGAAAGGGTGTTCAAAGCGCGGTCCAAGGTCATCGGCCCAATAGTTCGATGAATGGCTGGGAGAGGAAGATCGAGGAGCACCTTAGCCTCTTCACTTAGTACAGAGGCATCTGCCAAAACGTAGCCTGAGCGTGCCAGGAGAAATTCAACGGTTTGTCCTACGGAATTGATTGATTGAGGAACCCGAGTGCGAATAACCACCTTCAAGGGATTCAGCTGATCAACTGGCGGAATATTTTGAACAAACGAATACCGGCCAGTTTGCACCCGCTCCACTTGTTCACGTTCTGCCTGGTCAGTAGGAATGACTGATTCTGCGTATGCTGAGACAGAGAGGCAGCACAGCAAAGCAAGGGGTAAAACTTTCATGGCAAAAACCTCTGAATAGAATTCAGGGGTAGCCTATGGGGTTTCCCTATTGAATTGCGGTTTAAAAGGTCACGGGTCGATGACCGTTTATTCTTGCCCTCTGCAGAAATCGGGATAGGGGGGAGCCATAAGGCTCCGCCCCTCCCACACCACCCGGCATGCGGGTCCGCACCGGGCGGTTCGAGAAGTTGAGGTTCACGAGAGTTTCGGCACGCCCAAACGGTCGAAGTAGGCAATCGTTAGCACATGGTGGATGGCAGAGAGGCTGTTGTGCCACCAGCGGCGGCTCAGAGCTGCGGCGGATTGCGCAACCTCGGGCTTTGCTCCCAACTTCAGAAGCTCCCGATAGATCGTCGTGCCCCGTCGCCAATGCCGGAGGTGGAGCATTCTCAAACGGCGCCGTATCCATTCATCCAGTGACCGCCAGATCCGTGGCGTCTGTGCCAGTCTGAAGTACCCCTTCCAGCCGAGCAAGTAGCTGCGGAGCTTCTCCACCACCTGTTCCATGCTGCGACCACCTGAGCCTCGGGTCAGTTGTCTGACCCTGAGCTTGAACGCCTGTAACGCCTTGGTTGCTACCGTGCATCGGACGTGTCCGCCCCTCCCTTGCCACAGGGCATAGCCGAGGAACTTGCGACCGAACACGCTGGCTACCGCGCTTTTGGCTTCGTTTATCACCAGACGCAGCTTTCCATAGCAGCGGCGCAGTATCTGCATGACCCGTTCTCCCGCCTTTTGGCTGCGAACGTAAACGTTGCAGTCATCGGCGTAACGAGCGAAGCAGTGCCCTCGGCGTTCCAGCTCTTTATCCACCTCGTCCAGCAGAACGTTGGCCAGCAACGGCGACAGCGGCCCGCCTTGCGGCGTGCCCTCATGCCGATCCATGACCACGCCACCATCCATGATGCCCGCATTCAGATACGCACGAACCAGTCGGATAACTCCGGGGTCGGTGGTGCGTTTCTTCAGGCGGTCGATCAGGATATCGTGATTGACCCGATCGAAGAACTTCGACAGGTCAACGTCCACCACGATGTGGCGGCCCTGCTGGGCGTAGCGTTGCGCAGCCAACACGGCATCGTGGGCCCGACGACCCGGACGAAAGCCGTGACTGTGCTCGCTGAAGGTGGGGTCAATCAGAGGTTGCAGCACTTGCAACAGTGCCTGTTGAATCAGACGGTCGGTGACGGTGGGGATACCCAGTTCCCGCTCACTGCCGTCCGGTTTCGGGATGCCTACCCGACGAACGGGCTGTGGTTGGTAGGAGCCGCTCAGCAGTTGCTGGCGAAGCTCCAGCCACACCCATCGCAGGTGTTCCGCGGTTTGGGCAATATCCAGCCCGTCCACACCTGCCGATCCTTTGTTGGCCTTCACGCGCTTCCATGCCCGCTGCATATTCTCTCGTGCGAACGCCTGCGCAAGCAGGTTTCGCCCTGCGCCCTCCGGTTCTCGTCGCGGGAGTCCTGTTTCATCACTGGACGCGTCCGGCAAGGCTTCACCTTCCCTTGTTGCGACCCGCCCCGCTGACGCGGGCATCTGATGCGTTACATTACTCATCGACCAGGCGTTTGACGCTCCTTCTCGTTCGGCCCTTCGCTCCGTCGTGGCAGCTACTATGGCCTCTGCTGACTTCTCGCTCCGTGTTGCCACGTCGCCCTTTCAGACGTAAAGCGAGATCTCCCCGGGTAAGAACACACTCCTTCACCGCACAACCGCCGGATTTACACCACCTCGCCTTGGCCACAAGAGCTTCGCGGCTTCTTGCCCGCTCGCCCTGCTTGACAGTGCCTCGTATCCGATTCTTGTTCATCGGCTCACGGTTTATGATCCACGCTTCCTCCCCACGGTCGGTCGCCCTTCCGCAGTTGCGCTTCACTTCGTTCGCTGTGGCCAGCTCACGGGAGGACTTGCACCTCCAGGAGTGCGCCCGTGCCGGGCGCACAAGAAAAAAGCACCCCAGTGGGTGCTTCGCTGTATTCGAGGCCGGGTATAGCGAAACCCGATTTTGAGGCTGATCCGGAAATGGGGCGGTGGGATCGTTGTTCCCCCAATATTTTCGTGCGTGCTTGTAGCGATCGCACGGCATGGCTAAAAACCACACAAAAGCCACTCGTCTGGCGTCCTATCATCACTGCAAGATTTGCTTGCCGGCTAACCGAGTCATTAACACAGATGAAGCTAGGCCGTGAACGCTAACCGGAATGCCCTGGAATTATCCAAGGCATTCGGGATAGCGAACGCGGTCCAAGGTTGGCAAAGAGGAATCTTTACCTGGTCAGCTCACAGTTTCTGAATTGAGGAGTAGAGATTAGCAAAGGGGAAAACTTTGCAGCTGAGCCCGGGGGCTTGGTGATGTTTGAATTCTTGCAGGTCGCCGAGTATTTCGCAACTAGAACTCTGCCGCCCTCAAATCGACCAGTTCTGATTCCGATTGCTCGATCGCATCAATAAAGCCTTTCAAGAGTCGGAGGTTTGCATTCAGGTAGATCAATTCCTCTTCGATGTCTTTGAGGTGTAGCACCTGGTTCGGATCGAAGACCTTGAGATAGTCCGTCACGGTCTTAGCATGAAGGCGAACGTATTTCCGGTCTCGCTTGGATGACCGAAATCGCCAGAAATATTTGGTAGTGGTTCCATCCGATCTACCAGCAATAGTCAGCTCGAAATCCTCCCCGAAATTTGAAATCAAATCGTCCCTGAGTTCAGCAGCTCTGGCATCGAGCCGATCGCGAAATCGTTCGATATCCTTGCGGTACAAGTTTCGCCTCGCGCCCTCATTATCCTTAAAAGGTATTAGTAAATTTATATTTAAAGGGATAGTCACCGAAATTCCTCTCCTGATCCAAGCACTGATAATCGGTTCTGATCCAGCACTATTGCTGGTTTCGATCCAAGTTTCGGCCGGTTATGATCCATACGTGAAACAAAAAAAGGGCGCGACCTGAGGCACCCAATGATGTCGCCTAACACTCCCCGGGAAATCAGGCTTCTGTTTCCGCCTCTGCTTTTGCCAGCACACTGTCCAATTTGGATTCCAACTCTGCGTTCACCTGATTTGACGAACCGGTCTTTTTCTCTGATTTTGAAAGATCGGCGCCCAGAGTATTCAGTCGCGTTTGTGGAAGAGATGGTGCGTTAGGCGATCTAGTTGTGCCTTCCAAATAACCCTGCTCCAATTCACCCATGAGCTCTTTTGCTTTCTGAGCTCGCTGATTATTGGCCGCCATGTCGTCGCGGCTGACCCCGGTGTGTCGGTACTTGTAAACCAGGTGCAGAACTCCTCTGACACGTTTCTCTACTCGAGCCAAAGTCTGAAACTTGGTTTTAGTCTCAATAAGGCCGATGTGACTAGCCAGCAAAATCTTCAGAACAATCTGATCCACCTTTAGGAGCTGGTAAACAAGCTGAAAACCGAGACGTGAAGCAAAACGGACTGGAACTACCACAGGATTTTTCGAAGCCACATTTGGAAGCCTCATCGCTGATGGGACGTTTTCCTTGATGAACTCTTCGATATCAGCCAATTCAGCATCGAGATCCTCCGACAAATGCTCAATGCCCTCTTCAATTTGAGCAAAGTGGAAGTCCGCGTAGGGATCGTCTTCTCGTATTGCCTGTTCGAGCGAACGTACTCGTGAACAGAATCCAGGAAGCCCAAGAATGCCATGCTTCTTTTCAGTTTTTTCCCGACCTTGCCAAAGCCTTAGCGCAGGTCGTGTTGCCAATTCGATCTCAATGTCCTGTGTAGGAGCAATTGATGCCATTTTTGATGTTTTATCGGTCATTTTCTGCTCCTTAGAATGCGACTTGTAGGTTACGAGTTTGAACTGGAATCGAGCCGTTGTTCTTTGACTGATTCATTACCTGCTCAATTTCTTTGATCTCCCGATAGATCATCGAAAGAGGCAGGTTCGTGCGGCGGGCGACCTCAAGTAGGCGGCGACGAATATCGGTAACCTCAATGAGATTCAGCCATTCTTCATAGATCCGGCATTGTTCTTCATGTGTTGGAACTACCAACCGTCCACGAACAGTTGGAATACCCAAGATCCGTTTTCTGGTCGAGACGTGGGTTGTCCGCAACCCGAAGAATTCCTTCATGAGATTAAGACACGCTCCACGCATCAACATCTCATCAATCATCGCATGCTGTTCGGACTCGGAAGCCTCTACTTCGAGCAGCTTTGAAATCCTGGCTGCATTGATAGGAAACCAATCCTCCAGGGATTTCCCCATTGCACAGTAATTCGCTGCGACGCGTGTTATTTGGTCAGGTTTAAGGGATTCAAGAATTCTTAGGGAGTCGATGGACAAGCCAATGTCTTCGACGGAGTCGAAAAAGCCGACTCTGGCATTGCCTAAGGTCTTTACTAACAGTGCTGAGATGAATTGGGCGCTTTCATATCGGAAGTTTTCGCAGGCTGACACAGCTTATTCTCCTTGCTGAACCTGGTTTATAGCCTGAGGCTGCCTGTGGCGCCTCTTTGCGGAACAACCCAGTCCGTACAATCCCTGCCCGTCCTGCGTCCACACGTGTCCGTTAACACTTTGGCTGTCTGAAATTTCAGACAATCATTTACAAAATGTAACTGTCTGTCAAATCTTTAGTCAGTAATTAGTGCAAAAAAATTTATTTTGTCTGCAATTTCAGACGCAATACTTTATGCTGTAGTCATATGACTACGGAACAATTCGAGCACGAATAACTTTTAGCAATCAACCATGCGCTTTCGCAGGCGACGGCATTGCACACCAAGATACTTGAGGTTAATGCGTGGAAAGGCTCCCAATATTTACTGATGCCGCTGAAGCGATAGAGTTCTACGAAGCAACTCCTTCTTCCTGGTCTAGCAATCTGATGAAGGCGTGGGTTGTTCGGCACCTCGTTGAAGACGGTTATGCGAATGCTGATATTAGGGATGCTCTGAAAATTCGGAAAAAGTATGTTGTCACACACCTTATTCGTGTTGGCAAATCCTTATCACTAGAAGAGTTCCAGCTTTGGGCCCAGTACCCTGTAAGCATCACATTTGGTCACATGCGGGCAATAGCTTCACTGCCCTACCCTACGCGGCGGGACTTGTTAAAACTTTTGCTTAAAACCAAGACAACGGTCTCTCAACTAGAACAAATTGCCCGAGGCAAAAAGCTGGACAATGAGACAGATATTCGAAAGCTTGAAAGGGACATCTCAGACCATACTGGCCAGCCAACCAGGATCCGCTTCAACCATAAGAAAAAATCAGGATCGATAACTGTCGATTTCTTTAGCCTGGATGAATTTGACTTCCTATGTGAAAAGCTTGGCTACAAACCCTCTGATGACTTTTAAGATCACAGCATGTGGAACCATCAACCCTAATACCCTGCGACTAAACTCTGCTCTATCGTATCCCGATACCGCTAATACCACCCCAACCAAGTATCTATTTACCTGACCCGGATCACTGATCTATGTGGGTGCTACCCGCCACGGGTAAATCTGCATTCTGGGAGGTTACCCGCTACGGGTAAGCCTGGATTCTGGAAGGTTACCCGCCACGGGTAAGTCTGGATTCTGAGGGGTTACCCGCCACGGGTAAGTCTGGATTCTGGGACGTTACCCGCGACGGGTAAGATCGAGTCAACACCTCCGCCAATAGGAAAGGGGCAGCAGCATGCCGCCCTCTCCTATCAACCAGGGATTATCATGATTCATTCATCTTAAATTTCTTATTAAGGAGTTCGACGGCGGCTTCGATATCAGATTCTGAAAGACCCTCAATTTGAATCTTGCAAACACCGTCAGCTGAAACAGTTCGCTTGAGAACCTTTTTTCCATCTTTGCTTGCATAAACTTTTAGCGGAATTGACGAAGTGGGTGTTGATGGAGCCCTGACCGCGCTTTTAAGAGCAGCAACTACCTGATCATAGTTAAGCAATTCGCGACCCTCTTTCAGCGATTCTTTGCGATCCTCAAGAAGTTCCTCCGCCCTGGCAAAAAGCTTCTCAGGGTTTTTCTTCTTAAGTTTCGAAATGATCTCGCCGTAGCTCTGAGCCATATCACTTGGCGCCGGCAGAATTCGAACAAAGATCTCTTCAAGTTCGCAAAGCAGTTTGTAACGTGAAGAAGTCGACTGAGAAAACCCTTTGGCCTTACTCAGTTCATTCCAGCTCCTGTATTCACCAAGTTCAATCAAACGCTCATAAGCCTGAGCCTTTTCAAAGAAAGAGACATCCTTGCTGTCATTCTCAAGCAAACTCAAAGCTCTAACGTCTACGTTAGGAACATCACCCACAAATGTTTTGAAGTTGACGCCGGCGATACGACATGCGGCCCTACGTCGCGACCCATAAAGTAGCTCAAACCGTCCATCTGATTTCGGACGCACCATCCCAGGGTACTGGTTGCCACCACCAGAGCGAATTGTCGGTAAAATATCCGACAAAGAAATCTCATCAAGGAATTCCTGCTTCCGCTCATTTTCAGGCGATACATCGATGAGTGAAGGATCAATGTCCTGAAGCTCAAAGCTGACACTCTCCTTGCTGACCGGCATATCGAGAACAACTGAGCTACCTGTTGTTGACGCACCAGCAAGAGCGGCCTTCAATTTCTCGTTGACTGACTCGTACTCACTTTCAAGATGTGCAACCTGCTCCTCAAGTTCATCGGTATAGGTTTTCTTCCGGACCGGCTCATTACTAAAGGAATTCAATGCCGGACTTCTTGAACCCTCAAAGTAACTCTCATCGACTGGATCTGGCGTCTCAGATTCGTCGTCAAGAATCGATAGCTTTGAAGCACCGTATTTATCTTTGTTAGCCATTTTTCACCTCCTATTCCGCGTGTCCGGCATCACGAATTTCTTTCCTTGCTTCACCTGCCTTGGCAACAATTTCATCGATTTTATCCAGGTGTGAACCTCTCATCGCATCGCCAAAAACTGTCTCAGTAAGGGCGTCGTGCATTTCTGCAAAAAGACGATCGTACATTTCAATCGTGGATTTTAGCTTCTTCCGGTTGTCAGCATCTGAGGGGTTTTTTTCGTAAATCGAGTATGTGGATGCATTAGCTTTTCCAATTTCATCTGATGCGTGTGCTTCAGCAGTCAGAACATCACCACGCTCAACAGTGAATACCTTCCTGATGATCTGGCCAAAGAATTGGGCATAAGATGATCCACTGAACTTCGTTATGAAGTAACGAAGATCTGGCAGGTGAGGTGCCACACCCATATCAATGTAAGAACGGGCAGTATCCGAAATCAGCTTCGAAAACTGTAATGTCGACGCGAAATCCAACAAGGCGGCCGGGGTTGGAACAAAGACGACGTCACAGGCACTGACGACATTCAACGTGGTCATGTTAAGTGAGGGCGTACCATCGATAATGATAAAGTCATAATCTTTACCGACTTCACGTAAGCCTTCTCTTAGCTTGGCGATGAATTCAATTTTGGGCTTACGACTGGCTTCCATCAACTGGGGAAGCAACAGGTCAATCGCCAGGTTCTCCAAACATGACGGAATAATATCAATGTTGTCCCAGTATGTTTTTTGGATAGCGTATCTTAAGTTCTTGGAGGCCCCCCTTGGATGTCCCACCTCCCGAAGAGCAGCATCATCCTCAAGAATAAATGGCGCAAAGGTGTTCTCATACTTAATGTCGTAATCCGGGCGTTTGCCAAAATAGAAAGACAGCGAACCTTGAGGATCAGTATCAAGCACCAGACACTTATAACCACGCATGGCCAGGTATTGTGAAAACAGGTGACAAGTTGTGGTTTTGTGGCTGCCACCTTTCAAATTTAGAACCCCGCATATTGCCGCCGGCAAATTTTCAGGCTTCGATGGTGACGTCCCAAGAACTCTCTGCATGTGGTTGATATGGTTCACTGTGTAGCCAGCCCGAACCTTTTTTGCTGTATCGGTACGATACTCGGGAGGAGGGAGTCGGCCGTCTTGCTCAGCCGCATACAACGTACCCACACTGATGCCGACCATCTCTGCTGCTTGAGTAGTGCCGTATCGACGCTGCTGAATCCGGGAGTCTACCTCAGAGGTTTCAACCCACTCGGGATCGTACTTATCTTTTTGTGCGTCCTTAACAAGCTCAGGCATCTGGTCCATAACGCTAAAACCGCGCTTGACCACTTTATGCATCTTAGAAATTGCCGCCTTTAACTTGTCAAAGCGTGAATCATCGTTGATAGACATTATAATTCCTTCAAATTTGCCAGTTGACAACGGTACGATTGCTAGGATAATCACTGGTAATGTTACCAATTGCACCAGAAAAAGCTATTTTCATTTCAAAGGATGATACTTTTGGTCGATTGGTGAAAACGCGACGAGTTTTGGCCAGCTGGATACGAAACATCTAACGACAGATAGCGCCGATACCAAAGACAAGGGTTGCGACTATCCCAACAGGATGATTGGAAGGGCAAAATGGCAATGAATGCTAACAAGGTTCAAAATGACGTCCAGCTGGCACTTGACCTGTTTGGCCTCGACCCCCTTATCGACAAGGATTTTACTCATACACTCTCGCTGTATGACGTTATAGGGAAATACATCTATGACAGACGCAGCAAAATCCTCACAGGCGTTACGTCGGCGGCAGATGCAAAATTCCAGCGAAAGATCATTCACGGTAACGCCGAAATTACAGCAACAATCACAGCCGCCAACATTGAACGCATCGGCAAGAATGGTGAGAAAGAAAGTGTCTTCGCATTTCCCGGAACTCGTGAACAAGCGATTGAAGATGTACTACGAAAACTCGCCACGGAAAGAAGAGCTGAAACCTACGAGACCCAGCTGCCAAACAAAAAGAAAAAATTTCATCTGATCGGACTCCAGTTTTCCCTGTACGAAATTCATCAAGAGTTGGAGAGGCAAGGGAAGAGCTATAACTACGTCGAGATCAGGGAAGGGCTCGAAATTCTCTCCAAAGCAGGGCTGAGTTTCGTATCGGAAGATGGAAGCACACTCGCTAACGCCAACTTTTTCCCGGTTCTATTTTTCGCTGACGCCCCGAAGAAAGGCGATGCCCAAGCATTCATCTGCTTTCATCCGCTCGTTACGGATCTCATCACCAACACTAAATATCGCAGATCGAAATACAGCAAACTCTTTGAATTCCAGAGTCAGCGCGCGCGGCTGTTTTACGATCGTCTATGCTGCAGCTGGATTCAGGCCGGACCAGGTCGCCCATACAACATATTGCTTACAACGCTCATTGCCGCATGGAAGGATCCGGCAAACCGGCTCGCTAAAGACAAAGAGATCATCATTGAAGCACTCAACGAGCTGGTTAAGCGCGACATCATAGAGAAGTACGAGGCGGAGCCTAAGAAAAATAAAGGGAAGATCTACGATTGGTTGTTCACATTGCATGCGAGCAACTCGTTTGCAAAGCAGCAGGCAGCAGCTCAGAAGGTATTCAACCAGATCACTGCTAAAGCTGAAGGTCGCGCTCTGATGTCAGGCGACGGCGAGTCGCAAGACAGTGAAAATGACAACAACGAAGGCAAATCATCAAAGATACCTTTCTAAGGTCTAGCCAGAATTTAATCCCTGAAACCCCACCAAATAGTTTTCTGAGCTCTAGAAAAATCCCCCAAACCACACCAATGTTCTTCAGATTCCTCTGTCACATCCTCAAATAACAGCTTTTTCGAACAAAAAATTGACAGAACCGGCTCTCACAGGGCTAGTCAATCGTAGAAGCGTCAGAAAAATTGCCAAATACCAAGTCTTACTCTGATTTTGCGATGTAAAAAAAGGGGGAGGGAAGGTGCGGCTGTCTGGAAATTATCCTAGCAAGTCGAATACTATGAACAACGTAAGTATGACACTGTTCTATAGGCTTTTTTATGTTTACGGCCATGTTTAGTTGGCATCTGAACATCCGCCAAAGACACCTAAAAATCCCTTAAACCACACCAATTACTATATTCGCCAGAAATTTTCATTTTCGTGTAAAAACAAGCAGAATTCACACAAACAGCCCGCTAAGAGGGGAGGGCAGGGCACTTGGGCGAACATGGTATTACTGGTTCTTGGAGAGAGAAGGGCACAGAACTAATTGAGCTGGTCGAGATAACTATGCTCAATACACTTTCAGATTAGTGTGGTTTTTGGGATCTTTTCAGTTGGTTTATGGGATAATGATTAAAATGGGCTGTATTTTTACTAGGGTTTATCGGATAAGCTCACTATATTTCGTTGCAACTGTGGATAAACAACTGAATAACCTGTTAGTATCCTGTGGATGAATTGTTGATATGTGGTTTATAGGATTATTTGCATAGGGTTTGAGGGATTATTTCAGCTTGGTTAACCGGACCGAATGACTGTGGTTAATCGGACTGTTCGCAAAGGCTAAGTTCCCACCAGTACAGGCTTAGAAACGCTATTGGACATCGAGCCTACCGCTTTAACTCCGTTTTTAGTCCGTCTTTAAAAATAATAATCAGAAATTGCCTGTTGCAATTTATCATTAGGGGAAAGACATGCACTGGCGCGGACGCCAGCGCACTATTAGCAGCAATATTTTTCTCGCAATATTAAAAAACGAAAAAGCACAACCATAAAGAGAGTAAGACCCTACAGCCGAACAACTATATTTGGACTACCCACCTCCGTCTACGGTCCCACCGCTCAGATGGTCGACCTACTTTTTTAAAAACAAGACAACGCAGTGCTTTCAGTAAAAGGGTTTACACAGCGGTGGCAGAAAGTAAATTTCGTTTCTGTGATTGATAACGAAGGTAGTGGAATAGGGCGGTATGAACTGCGCGAGTCGGATTACAGTTCCAAGACCCCTCAAGATCAGCGAGCAATGAAGCAGAATTTCCAACATAGAAGGATTTTTTTACTCCGCCTTTCTGAACCGCAACAGGGTGCAAGGTCATCCTGTTTGCGTGAGCCCAGGCAACAGCCGCGTCTAGCAGCTCGTATTGATATTCGATGGTGTCATCGATGGCCGCGAGCAATTTCATCAGCGTGTGATCTTCTTCTTTTAGACGCATGGTAAATGGCACAAGCTTTTGCTGTTGAACGGTCACCGGTAGATTAGCCTTTTGAAAGGTAAGTGGATGTTAGTGGCATTTTGTCCAACCAAATTCCATCTCGCAGCGTTTAAACGGTCACCGAGCACTGACCTTTTGAGTAATCTATTGGCGATTCCTTTGAGCTATCATCTGGGCTTTAATTGAGGAGCTCGACGTGATTGGCAGATTTCTGAAGAAAAGCGAGCCTACCCAGGAATCGGAAATGCCCACTCTGGGACCGATACACCCAATTGCTTTAACTGGTGCGGATCTACTGAACACGCCAGCACGGCAATCATTGATCTCGAAGATCAAACGATTAGTTTCCGCGACCGATGTTGTCTGGAACAGGCATTATCTTTACGCCATTCAACAGTTCGCAGAACTAGCTCAGAACCTTCCTGCGTCCGAAATTCATCATCATTCAGAGCAGGGTGGATTGATTGACCATACACTGGAAACTCTGCATGCCGGAGTCAGAATCTCTCATGGATATATCCTGCCACCGAACGCTGAACCTGAGAACATTGGTCCAAGTGCAGATCGTTGGAGATTCGGAGCGTTTATCGCGATTTTGGCCCATGATTTAGGCAAAATCGTTACGGATCTGGAAGTTGTATACAGAGCTCCAAACACAACTTTTCAGCAGTGGTTCCCCTGGTATGGAAATCTGCCAGCCGGTGTTGAATACCAATTTCGATTCCGAAAGAAAATAGAAAATACCCGCCTGGCAAAGACACTCCATGAGAAGTCGGGCATGTCATTGCTACCGAGATTACTGACACCGGAAGCGACGAAATGGCTGTTTTCCGATATGGAGCTGGTCTCGCAACTATTCAGTACAGTGTCGCATTCAACTTTTGGAGGCCACGTAATAGCTGAAATCGTGAGGACAGCGGATGGTGCGAGTGTGTCAAAGAATCTCGGAGCAAATACAGGCAAGAAAGCGGACCACTCATTGGCAGTACCTTTGCACGAAAAATTGGTTGTGTCGTTAAGAAAACTGGTGGCCGATGGGGACCTGATCCGAAATAAGCCTGGCGCGGCACTCTGGGTCACCGATGAGTGCACCTGGGTTGTTTCGAAGGCAACAATAGAAGCAGTCCGGGCCCAGCTGCTCAACGAGGGCCACAGTGGTATACCAAAATCAGTCGTGACTATCTTTGGGATCCTCAAAGATCATGAATGCATCGTGGCGACACCAGAAGGTGATAGCGTCTGGTATGCAGAGATAGATGACCCCGCTAAAAACTGGCGTCAAAAGTTGACCTTTCTGTGCTTTAAAAATGAGATCATCTGGCCAACGTCACAACCGGATTTGTTTGATGGCACCGTGACTCCGATAGACCGAAAGGGAAATCCTTTGGCTGAAGATCAGCCGCAGGTAAAAGAGGCCATAGAATCGCAAGTCGCCGCCGATAAAAGCTTGGAGTCAGCTGTCTCTCTGCCATGCCCTGAACCAACCACCGTCCCTAAAAAGCCCACGAAAACCTGCAAACCAGATGGAAGTAGGGAAGGGCAGGTAACAAAATCCCGGAACGAAACGGTTGATCCGAAATCCAAAAGTACTACCAATAATGATGAGGGCAAGTTGGTCCCAGAAATAGGGCTTACATCGAAAGATGCTGCCGACAAATGGAAAACTCGCCGACAGATCCAGGAAGAAGTGCTCCGTCAAAATGACTTTATCTCCTGGTTACTTCGCGGCATTGCGACCAAACGTATTCGCGTGAATGAACCCAAGGCGCCTGTCCATGTGCTTGAGAATCACATTGCTCTTGTGACACCAGCAATCTTCAATGATTTCCTTGATAAAAATCGCCTTAAAAAGCAGATCTACGAGCGAAGGGCAGGGGACAAACGAGTTTTCACACTGCTTCAGAAAGAAATTGAAGCCCTCGATATTCACCAAAAAGGCATGAACGGAAAGAACATCGTATCAGTCAGTGTTGAGGGCGTCCGATCAAGGAGTGAGCTTCGCGTTTACCTGCTAAACCGCGACTGCTTCCCATCGTTGAACAACTTCAACGCCAACCCAGCAATAAAAATTCATCTCTGAACCCATCCGCTTAGCGAAGCTGAGAACCTGATACCCCACGTCCCAACTGCTATTTTCATAGAAAATAGATGACAATTTTCTTCGACTTACATGGAGTCCAACGAGCTGCTGCTGCTGCCTGATCACATAGAACGGCAATCGTTAAGTGGTGTCCGCCGTGGACGCTTGTTATATTCCGGCGTATCTTGCAAGTGATGGAACCAGAGACAATAAACGTTTGTCGATCTAACTCACTCCACTTGGCCGGAGACGGCGAGATCAGCGTCGCAAAAATGGTAGCTATGCAACAGGACGAAGTTCAGAGCTTCGATTCTCCCGGCTCGCGTCTATCCCATCTGTTGGATCGGATTGGATTCAAAGAGCAGCGAGGAAAGATGCAGGGTTTTTATCAATACCTTCGAGATAAAGATCCGGAAAATTTCGGAGATCTAAGCTACAGCACCGTCCGTGGTTGGTTTTCTTTATATTCGCCTTCCATCAAGAAAATCGCCTTCATAGTAGATGCCCTCAAACAGAACTACAGGATTCCGTGCGATGAGAAACACCTGAAGACCTGGTGGAAACTCGGTGGCATTTATCCGTTTTACCTGCCCGAAGCGAACAGTGGCGAAGAACTGAAAACTCTCGAGCTTGAGAGCAAAGAGACGCAGAACAAGCTGCTCTATCAAATTATGCGATTGATTTCCGAAGAGGATGGTAGTCTTCAGCACAGCCTCACCCAGGAGGAAATTCTATCTGTACTTGGAGCAACAACAGATTTTGCCCGGGACTTTGCAGACCCAAAACAAACCTCAGCGCCACAGCACTATCTCCGCGCAATAATTCGTGACCAAATCGCCAGGCGTGCGGACATCGAATCCTAGTTGATCCATACAAGTTGCGTAAGGCGGACGCGCTTCACCCGCCGCCGTGCACGGCGTTATTTCGATTCGTCAGAATTGTCCTCATTTCTCTGGGTGTTGGTTCCCTCCAAATCCATTTCATCTCGGATGCTTTGGAATTTCCTCAAAATGTCCTTTAAAAACTCGACCTCTGCGGCAAGGCTTTGATTCGCGTTCTCCAACGACTGCTTCGACCGCTGCACATCCTCGAAAGAGGATTTTAATTCGCTGAGGGATTCTGCAACGCGTTGGGCTGTTGATTCTGAATCTGTGAGACGCCTCTCCAAGTCCTCAATAATAGAGATCTGATTGGAGAAAGACTCCTGAAGGCTCTTTGCGCTCGCCCGGGTGTGAGACAACTCTTGTTCAAGGCGCTGACGCTCACCTGCTTCCAGGTTGGCAATGTCACGCTGCTCTTCCACTTGCTCCAGAAGTCTCGCCTTCTCGGTTCTATGCTCAGCAAATTGATCTTCGGCCTTGTTCCTGTAGCTGGCAAATTCCTCCTTGAGTTCGTCAAACTCGTCTCTTAAACGGGATAGTTGCTGATCGTGACGGTGTTCGAGTACCGCTTTCTCGGAAGTGGCTTGTTCGAACTGTTTTTTACGTTCAGTTATTTCTTCGCCCTGAGTGTGAATTTTTTCCTGCAACGCGATTTGCTTCTCGTGGTTGGCGGCCGCGGCAATTCTGAGTTGCTGATTGTCGACCTTGAGACTGTCTCTCTCGCTCACTAGGTTGGCCAGTTTGGTCTCCAGCGTCTCAACCTCTGACTGTTTACCGGATAGCTTTTCTTCAAGGCCTCTGGCCAGCTCTTCGAGTTCTTGACGTTGCGTTTCGAACTTGGCTTTCGCTTCATTAATCGCTGACTGCTGTTCTTCCTCCAGCTGAAAAATCAATGGCCGCACGAGCTTTGCCAGGTACTCCGATCGCTCAGCGTTCAGGTCAATAGCTGCCTGGAACTCTGAGTCTTCGTAGGTGGAGTCGATGTCCAGCCCGTGAAGGTAGTGAGCAATCTTTGCGGTGGAGCCCTTACCAAGAATTTGGCGGACCTGGTATGGGTTTACTGGTTTCCGGCTTTCCTGCAGCTCTTCAACGGCTCTGATGATGTCTGCTTCGCTGATACTGGCTGGCCTACCCATACGTGCACCTTCCTATCTATTAAAAACAATAACTTAGACAACTAAGCGCGGACGGCGAGCTGTCTTGGTCAGTTTCTGAGTTTCATTTTATTAATTATATACTAACGAAACAAAAGAAACACAAAAGAAAACAAGGAAGAATAAAAGCGCGATAATAGGCATTATCCCACCTTATGGGTGTATAATGGTGGGAGAGGGCGTTTTTTGAGGCTTTCTGGAGGGTAAGACTAAAGAAATGCAAATAAGATCGTCAGGCTCGACCAGGAGTAATCTCAACGGTCTGCTCGTGCGGGGCCAATTTCTTCACACCAGGCCTGGAGGAAGTATCAGGCCCAGCCAGTATAGTGATGGGGTCTGAAGACACCAATCCGCAATGTTTTCGAAAAAAATAGCCTGCGGTATTTGGTTAAAAAAGCAACCAGACCTTGGCGGCCATGATTTCCAGTGTACTGTGTTCGTAAATGACTGATTGGAGATGTACTGATGGCTCTGGGAAAATTTGAGAATGGAATCGCGGCCCATAAGAACGCAGTGGCGGATGCGATTGAACATCATGGTATCCATGTTCGGCATGTACCAGGCTACGCCTACACGGTGGGGTGCTCAGATATAGGATTGCCAGAGCTGCTGGTCGAAAAGATGCCGCGCGAGCAAAGTGATGAACTGCTGAGGCTTTTGTTTCTCGCGGCTGAACGGCGGGACACCCCGGCTAAGTCATGGGATGAGGTCGCTGTGGTCACTCCAAAGCCAGGTTTTGAGTCACTTTCGGTTGATCAGGTTAAGACGCGGTTGTTTGATGCGAGAACCCACTATGGGCATTGGAAGATTTCTGCAGTGAAAGTATTGGTGCCGGGAGTGCCTCGTGACTGAAGAGCGATTAGTGGATTTTCAATCTGCGAAAGAGGCCAGAGAGCGTCTCCGGGAAATCATCGCTTTTAACAGCCAAAACGGTTTTATTTTTGTTGAAGAAAGCTGGAGAGACATAGGGTTTGCAACGGTGTACGTGGTGGACAGAGATATCAACACTATTCATGTGTTCCCCTGGGCGCCGGAGAAAGTCTCTATAGAAATTCCGGCGGAATCGCTGCCTTGGGAGCTTCTAAATCTATCCTTTGAGGTAATTGCAGATCCAAAAGTGTATGTGGACAAAACGCACATCCTGCAGAGCGAGGCGATTGCTGCAACTGCGTTGAATGCTGAGCTTTCCCTTGGAAGCGTGAAAGCCGAACTGCGGCCACACATACTTGGTCGGCCCTGCAAAAGTAAAAATATGATTCAAGGCAATAAGTTGGCCTGATTTCAGGGTATAATTTCCACCACAAATTTCCCCGTTTCGCCCAAAAACCGGAAGAAAAGCCCATGATCCCACGGGATAAGCGCCAGACACCACAGCGAGATCTGCTGGAAACCTACCTTGAAGACATCCTCAACCCTCGGCACGAACTGGTGCGGATGGGAAAGCGGATCGACTGGACGGCTTGCGAGCAACATTTTGGGCAGTTGTACGCGGTGGAAGCGGGGCGCCCGGGGTTACCCATTCGGTTACACGTCGGATTGCAGTTGCTCAAACACATGTACGCGCTGTCAGATCGTGATGTGCTGGATCGCTGGGTGGAGAACCCCTACTGGCAGCATTTCTGCGGCGAAGTGATTTTTCAGCACCGGTTGCCGATGGACGAAACCACCATGATGCGGTTCCGGCATCGCATCGGTGAAGACGGAGCACGTGAGCTTCTGAAAATGAGCATAGCCCTGGGTCAGGACACTGGCGTCATTGCGCCGGAAAGCCTCAAGGTGGCCGTCATCGATACCACCGTGATGCCCAAGGCCGTTGCCTACCCGAGCGATGCACGGTTGGCAGGCCGTTGCCACCGGCAACTGGTAGAGCTGGCCAAGGATGAAGGCATCAAATTCCGCCAGACCTTTTGCAAGGGATTACCCGGCATGGTCTGGCAGGTGGGCCGCTACGCTCATGCCCGGCAGTTCAAGCGGATGCACAAGGTACTGCGCCAGATGCACCGGAATCTGGGCAAGATCTGCCAGGCCATCGTTGACCAGCGCACGATGGAGCAGCGCTCCGAGCGCCTGAGCCATAAGCTCCATCAGGCCTTGCAGTTGCTGAACCAGTATGGCGACCGCACCGTTAAACCCCGGCTGTACAGCCTGCACGAACCGGAGGTGGTGTGTATCGCCAAGGGCAAGGCCCGCACCCGCTATGAGTTCGGTTCCAAGGTCAGCGTGGTGACCACCGCAAAAGAGGGCTTTGTTCTGGATTGCCAGGCCCTGGCCGGCAACCCCTACGATGGCCATACTGTCGACACGGCGCTCAAGCGCGTCCTCCTGCATACCAGCAAGATGCCGGGGCATCTGCTGGCCGACCGGGGCTACCGTGGCAGCGAGAGCACATTCCTATCCAAAATTCATATCACCGGCAAGCGGCGGGGACGCGGCAAGGCCCATCCCGATCAGCAACATCGGCGAAACAGTATCGAGCCGATCATCGGCCACCTGAAAAGCGACGGTCTGATGTATCGGAACTTCCTAAGAGGCTTTACCGGCGACAAGATACACGCGGTTCTGTGCGGCGTAGGCCTGAATCTGAGGAAGGTTCTGCGGAAGCTCGCGGGGCTTCTTTGGCCTTATGAAAATGGGCGGCATTTACGCCAGATATTGGCTATTTTATGGTTAATTCCGGCTCTGCCGGATGAATCAACGGAATCCGGTGAATTACTGGTTATCTGAAAACGGTGTTTTTGCAGGGCCGACTACTTGCCATCATGGACCTGTCTTCTAAGTCGGGTTTGCGGGATCTATATCAGTTAGAAGCTGAGAGCCTGGTGCTGCCGAGGGACCGAATAGAAGCGATCGTGAGAAAAAAGTGTGGAAAAGAAAGTGACCAGTAAAAAGCTGACGACACAAACTCGCCCAACATATGCCGAGGCTTTCGATTCGAAGGTTCTTGCTCAGTATCCGGTTGAAGCGCAAGTAGCGCTTCTGGAGCTTATCCAGTCGGCTGAATCGAAGAACACGAAAAAAGCCACTGCGCAGGCTGTCCGGCACTACGTTGAGGTTTGGAACGGTCCTCTGCCCTGCACGCCAACTGATCTGTCTTTTTATCTCAATGAATACGCCAGAAGGCCCTCCGAAGAAAGCCCGGAAAGCGCGGTGCTGGACAAGCGGAGAAATAAAAACCTCAAGGGTTTTTCGATCGCCACGCTTGAACAGCGACGCAGTCTATTCGGGAGCTGGCACAAGCGCACTTTTGGGGATAATCCAAACAATTCAGATGCCGTGCGGGCAACCATGCGGTCCATTAGAGTGTCTTGTGGTGAACCTCAGGAACAGGCGAATGCCCTACCCATGAGGATTTTAAAGAACGCAGAGGAAAAGCTGCGTCGAAACCGACAGATCGCACTGGAACATGATGACCGGCAATCAATGCTCAAATTCTCTCGAAACCGAGCTCTTTTGCTGACGGCTTTCTGGTTCGGATTGCGCGCGTCCGAATTGGTCAATTTGCGCATCAAGGATGTGGAAATGTTCTGGGATGAAGACCCACCTTGGATGCGAGTTACCATTCGAAGGTCCAAGACCGACAGAGAAGGAAGAGGGCAAAAAAAGCTTTTTGAAGCGTACCCGACTAAACATCTCTGCCCGATTTATGCGATCCGGCAATGGAAGGAGGACCGATTTCAAGGGGTCAGTGACGAGCGAAGTACGGATGGGCTTTTGCCGTTGTTCTCAAAAGTAGATCGTTGGGGCAACGTATGGACAAAAAATATCAACGCAAATTCGATGAATACTCTGATAGAGAAGCTGTTCACAGTTGATACCCAGGCCGCTCACGATCGATACACCAGCCACTCTATGCGTCGGGGCTTGGCAAACTGGATGGACCAAGAGGATGGAAATCAAAAGGATATAATGGAGTGGATCGGATGGCGTGATCCACGAACAGCCTTGAGATACCTGGACGCCAGACATAGCTCGCCGACTTCCCTGACCAAGGCAAAGCTAGCAAAAGGCCGGAAAGACGAATCAGACAACTCCTAATCATTATTTATGCAGAGGGGGCCAGAGGGAGCCCAGTTCTAAATCCATAGATCCACGGTGTTAATGGTCTCTTCAAGCTTGGCCAGAATGACCGGCCACTCACTTTACCAGGCGGTCAGTCTTGCAAGACCTTGCCGACCTGTTTTCTGGATAACAGCCTTCTGACGATGGAGCGCTGGGCGGCCGGCTGTTCTGGTTGCGGCTTTTGGTCGATGATTCTGTTAAAAACTTCTTCCCTATTGATCGCAACCTCGGGCGGGGCATCAATTGAGAGCTTTACCCTTGAACTGTCCAGTCGCGTAACGGTGATTTTGATGTTGTCATTGATAATGATGCTCTCGAACAGCATCCTTTCTAATGTCAGTGCCATGGCGAATGACGTCCTTGTGAGATGAATCAGGGGTTACTGTAAATGAGTTCGCTCTTGGCGAAGACTCGTAAAGGTTGAGCTTCCTTAACTCTGTCTTTCCTGAATCCGGCATAGACTTCGATGGCCTCTATACCAGGTATTGCGTTATAGGCTGTTCTCTTCGTGAGCTGCGCGTAAGCATCCAGTGGATTAGTTGAAGGAACATCAAAGCGGTAAACCTTGGATTGATCAGTAATGATGTCGATGCTGAACGCATGGGCCCGTCCAGGCCGCACCTCGCGGCTTTTTACGTCACGGGCAAAGAGCATGCTGGCCAGGCTTTCAAGATAAAGGCTATCTATGTGGCCGGTCAGGCTAAGTCCTTCCAGGAATCCGGAAAGCCGGTAGCGCCACTCGATCTGGCCCAGTTCCGAGCATGCGGGTTTGAGGTTGTTCAGATACTCCAGTATCACTAAGCTGGCGCCGAGCAAGCGACTCTCGATGTCGCAAAACAAGTCATTGGTCTGTTGTTGATTTAAAACGGTCATCAGGAAGGTTCACTCATGCGCTGGATGCGTTTGGATTGATCAGCTCGTAGGGCAACTCGCTGTTTGTGAGAACCCAGTCCAGCTTCTCTTGATAGGCCGGGTCGCTGACTTCTGGGTACAGATAGACCGCCGTCGGGGTCTCTGTGTCGGTGAGAAGGATCGACGCAAGGACTTCGGTGCTTTTAAGGTTGTAGCGAAGGCATTTGGTGAAGTAGCGGCCCGTTGCGCGGTACTTCTCAACCAGGTCCAACTCTTCACGGTTTTCGAAAGGCAGCCACTGAGCATCGACCGTCATCAAGGACAGTGTGTCAGCTTGAAGGTTGCCTGTAGCGGATCGGGTGAATGTGGTGATGCAAAGCAAGTGGATTTGGGCATCCTCAGCAAAGAACGCCAATTCGGTCCCGTAGTTTTTTCCCATGCGCCGGTAAATGTCGTCGGCAAGGTAAATGGGGACGTCCGGCATGTGTTTGATGATCATCCGATGTCCAAACCGGGCTGGTTCGAACGCTTTCACCTCACCTATCATCAAACCCATGGGCTGGTTGTTGGCAGTGGCCTTGAGATCAGAAAAAAATCGCGCGCGCCGGCGAAGGATGTCGTCTTTATGCTCCACTGAAAACGGCTCAGGAATGAGCAGGGAATCGACTATAGCCTTCCGGCCCGACATTTTCCCTTCGGCGGCCTCGAGCAGATATTTGCGAACCACGAACCAATTTCTCTTACCTGCCATTCGGGGAGACCAGCGGTTCAACCCGGCGTCCTCATAGAGAAAGTGCAAAAGTGATCGTACTGACAATTTGGCCGGGTCGGTTTTCGTAGTTGGCGCCTGGGTAGATTGGCCCTTTATTGGCGAGGCGATTGGGGCTGTTCCGCGCTTGCTCAAACTGAAGTCCAGCCGAAGCTTGGTAATGCCGCCATCCTGATCTTCTTCAATTGCTTTCTGACCAAGTGCGCCGCGGCCCGATAGCTCGGGTGGAATCTCGTAACAGTCACATTTCGGGTCGTGTTGTGGCCCGGTAAACGGCATTCGCTTCACCAAGAAAGAGCCATCGTCCACCTTGGACACATAGAGCGGAAGTCCAGGATCTTTGCAACCACAAAGAGGCCTGGTCCGAGTGCGATAGGCAGAGGCAAGAAGTGCTTGTCGCTCGGGATGGTCCGTCGGCACCAGCTGGTCGTTCAGGATGAATGCCACCTGCGCCATATCAGCCTCGCTTTCCGTATGCGGACAGAATGATCAGCGCTTCTTGATTGGTTAGCCCATTGCTGGCTCTATCAAGAAACAGGCTGTATACGACAGGATCCGTGCGAGCCGCGCTGTAGATAACATCCAAAACTTCTGGAGTTGTTGCAGACTGTGGCGGATTCAGTTGAGCCAGAGAACGCGCCACGCTGATTTTTTCAGCCAATGCATCGGCTTTGATCGGTTGGAAATGCGCGGGCGGGTTGGGGTTGATCGTGTTGGAGCTCAACGTCTGTTCTTCTGATAACAGGTTCTCGAGGCTGAACTTAGGTAAGGGGCCCGGTGTGGAGTAAAACATCGGGAAGGTGAAATACGAGGCCACCACACCAAGAATGAAACCAAAAAGCAGTCTAATCATTGCGTGAGGCCCCTTTCTTTGCCTGTCAGATCTTCAATGCGGCTTTGGTGCGACCGGCGAGACTTTCCGCCACGTCGGCCGGTGAGATTGGTGACTGATCGTTCACCCAAACGGTGATCGTTATCTCGCTGGCTTCGGCAGTTTGCTTTGTAATGTTGTGATCTATGACATAAAGCGCATCGCCGTGCTGCCGGTGTGCCCGCATGTGATAGTAAACGGACGGTTCTGAGTCATAGGCCCAGGCAAATGTCTGCATTTTCGTATTTGCCATTGACCCCCATTCCTGGCGGATCTCCTGCTCGGACAGATACCCGTACTCTTTCTTGATTCGGATAAACGCCACATCAACGTTTACCGGTGCTGAAAAAGAGGTAGAGAACTCAGTAAAGGTTTTTGCGGCGGAAGACGAGCTATCCGCGCCTGAAGAATCTGATTGGGCGGAAGACTGGTCCGAGGGCTTGTGTGTGCTGCCGGGGATCGAGCCGTCGTGGTTCAAGGGTTCACCTGTCAGTGGGTTATTGATACAGGTGACGCATTTCCCGCCAACTAATACGTGTTCAGTTGTTGAGCAGCCAGTTAAGGTCGCTGCCAATCCCAGTGACAAAGCAAGGCACTTTAATTTCACGAGGTTTCTCCACAAGATCGTAACTGTGTTTGCACACCAGGATCAGGGCAGACGGCGTGAAACCAAAGGAAAGGAAATCTGTTTGCGACCGCCCATGAAGCTGACATCAATTGTGCCGCTGCAGGTGCGAGAAACCATCAATCAAAAGGTCACGGCTTAACGACCTTTTAAATCTGGTGCCGCAAGGAAGTTGTCACGATCATGACAACCAGTGGAAATCTCATCCTTGATTCTTGCCCGAACCACTGGGGTACGGCGCTTCCATGCAATGTAGGAATTCAAGGAGATAGTGCATCGCAAAGGGGGCCGTGGCAACATCTAGACGGCTTTAAGCGTGAAAATCTGCGGGTAATTGCGGCATAGACCATGTTTTTGCGTTTAATTTTCATCCAAAATAATGTCTAATTTGTAACATAGTGTAAGCGCCATGGCAGGTGCTTAAAAAAGTTCTGGCGACGTAACAAGGAAGTATCTCGATGCAGCCGTTTGCACTCCGAACCGTCATTTCGGCAATTATCCCTGCGATTTTAGTAGTCATCTTGCTGGCCCTGCTCATTGCCCAGCAATTTCAGGGGAACCGAATTTCACATTCCCATGATCCACTCACTCCCCTATCCGGGACGCCTTTGAGCGCGCTTCCGGACCTATACCCTGTCAAAAGCACTAACGGTGTTTTGAACTTGGACATCGATAAATTGAACCAGGCGGTAATGCACCTTCTGAGTCAGAAGAATCCGAAAGCTGCGGCGGATCTCATCTACATCGTCCAGGCGAACAACATCCTGTTGATGCTAGATTACGACAACAAAGTTCGCTTTTTCGAACTGGTTGAGAAGTATCACCACGAAGACATATTGGAAATCCGAAAGCACAAGGATGCTGTGTTCAGCGTGTATACGGACATTGTGAATGGGATCGGTCGGACATTTGCCGGTACGGGCGTTGAAATTGTGCTCCATGACACGCGAAATCCGCTGGCCTCAATTATTGCCATCCAGAACCCCATTTCCGGGCGTCGATTGGGTGATTCGACGACCAATTTTGGTTTGGAGCTTATTCGTGAGTACGCAGCCGGTAAAAGTCGTGGCGTGAGTTTCATCAGCTATGGGCTGACGCTCTCGGATGGTCGAGACGTTAAGTCAAGCACGATCCCTATCTACGACCCTCGTTTCGGGCTCATTGGCTTCATTTGCATGAACATAGACGTTTCGAAGCTGGACGAACCACAGTCACAGGCCGCTCTGTCATTTCTTGAGAATTTTGCGGCAGTCAATGAAAACACAAAGATCAATGAGCTGATTGATCACTCAAAACGGAATGGCTGACCACAAGGACTACGATAGTGAATACCATTTATATCTGCCTCGAATGGACCAAACCGAAGTTTGCACTGAATGGAAGTCAGGGATTCCGCAGATGATGCGATGGTGGCCAGCATTGTAGACGTTTAATCAGCAGCCGAAGAAAGGGTGTCTGTGTCGGACAGCGGGGCGTTAATGCGTTCAAGCAATGTGTGTGTAAAATTTTAGCTGGAAATACAAACGCTTCCCATGGAAGCCCCGAGATTTTGAGCCAAGGATAGGCCTATGTTGTTCGCAGTATTTACATCACTTCTCATCATCGGTATCACCATTACCTCTTTCCGTGCGGTACAGGGATCTTTTTGGTCCCAGGTCTTTAATTGGGTCGTCGCAGGTCTTCTATTGGCACTGTACCTGGTAGTGGCCGGTCATTTTCCAATATATCGTTATGTCGACGAGCTGATGATTACTGCTCTCACAATTGCCTTGTTCGGGAACCTGGCTCTCGTAATCTGGATTTCCGGCTTGAAACGGAAATATCGCAGTCAGACGAGGGCTATTGCGATGAAGCAGAATTTGCTGGCTATCGCGGCGCATGAGCTTCGAACTCCAATCACAAACCTGCGCTCTCAGGCGGATCTGGCGGTCAATTACGTCGGTCAGAAAGCACTGAGTGATGCTGAGAGCATTCTGCAAATGTCGTTGGACGACCTCGACACTCTGGACCATCACGTTAAGGCGATTCTTGCCCTGGCCGCCCTGGAAAACGGAACACTGGCCACACATAAAGAATGGTTTCCTATCAGCAAAATCGTGCTGGATCTGAACAGCCAGTTTGCGGGCAAGGCCAACGTGGCACTGATCTGGGAGTGCTGCAAAGATGAGAAGCTAAGGGTTACGGAACTTTATACTGACTATGATCTCATCAAGGTGGTGTTACGCAACGCCATCGAGAACGCTCTGAAGCACACCGAGGATGGTTTCGTGCGTTTGTCCATGGCGCTCGAGGAAAACTATGTTGAGGTCACGGTGCAGGACACTGGCAGTGGGATGTCGACAGAAGAAATGAAAGCGCTGCATTGGCACGGAGACGCCCTCACCCATGGCATTCGGCGAGGTAAGGATGGGTGGGGCATCGGGATCCCTGTCATGAAAGCTTTCACGGAATTTCTTGGTGGAACTATTGCTATTGATTCGAAGGAAGGGTTTGGCACCAAACTGAGCCTCAGATTGCCAATAAGCTATCGACAAGGAGCAACGGGGACACTTGGCTCTAAGCGGGAATCTGATGAAGTGGACTTTCATCCGAATCTCGATTTCTCAGCTGTTGGTCAACGTGACAATAAACTGAGGGTATTGCTCATCGACGACAATGAGACATACTTGCAACAGATGCACCGAATGTTTGCGCCGAAAATTCTTGAAACCAGCCAGGTTCAGCTGGTCACCTGTAATGACCCGATCCTGGGCATCTCGCGTTTAGAAGAAGAACGTTACGACCTGCTGCTGGTTGATTATCACATGCCGCAAATTGACGGGCTCAAGCTACTTGAGTGGCTGAAAAATGATGAAGCTCATCCGAACCAGCATATAACCAAAATCATGGTGACGGCGGATCCGAACATCCCACAGTCAACGCGGGGAGCCATTGTTAAGGCCGGCGCTCGTATCGTGTCGAAAGGAATGTCTATTGAGGACTTGCGGATGTTGGTTTCGGAGGCTATTCGTCAGAAGGGCAATCCAAAGGATTACAGTCGATCAGTTGGCTGACCTTTTTCTGATGATTTTCATCCCGTTTTGCAATTGGCATCAAAGTTATCCGCTACTGGCAGTCCATGCCGGACGATTCCCAGAGAGTCGGCGGGTAATGGGATAGTCTAAGTTCTGACGATGGGGATATCGGACCAACGGGTGGTGTAAGCAGGAGATAAATTTTCCCGGCGCATCTGCCAGTCAGTATTTTTGTGGATTTGACGCCCAAAGCGGACCGTGTTTTTACCCGCAATGCTGTTGATCTTGTCCAGGGTGCGCATCAGCTCCTGATCTCTCTTGTCGTCCTCGATTCGACTGAAAAAGTCTGACTGGCATGCACCAGGCACTCGAAAGTCTGAAAGCACGATGCCTGCCTTGTTGTACTTATATCCATCGCGCCAGAGCGCCCTAGCCAGAGTCACCGCCTGTTTGCATATCTCGCGGGTGTCCGCGGTTGGATACGGCAAAGCAATGCCCCTCTGGTTCGCATAGTGCTCGCTCGACCGGTACCGGCTGGTCGACATGAAAGTTGCCAGATACCCGCATTCACGATTTTCCTTGCGCAGCTTCTCGGTGGCCCGGGTTGCATGGTGTGACAAGGCCGCGAGCATGGAGTCCAGGTCGGTCACCGGTGATCCGAACGATTTCGAGCAGAGGATTTGTTTTTTGGCCGGGGCCACTTCCAGAAGGTCGTCGTGGCACGGAACCCCGTTCAGCTCCCTAACGGTGCGTTCGACAACGACCGAAAAGTGCTTTCGAATCCATTTGGGGTTGGCGTCCGCTAAATGGAGCCCGGTTTCAATCCCAAGATCCGCCAGCCTTTTACTCAGCTTGGAGCCGATCCCCCAGATCTCGCTGGCCGAGACCAGCTTCAGCAGTCGGCGCTGCCGGTCGCGATCGGTCAAGTCCACCACGCCTCGGGTTGCCGGATACTTTTTGGCGCCGTGATTCGCCAGTTTTGCCAGTGTGGGACTGGGTGCTACGCCGACGCAAATCGGCAGACCGGTCCACTGCTTCACCACGCTTTTGATTTGATGCCCAAAATCCTCATAGGACACGACCGATTCAATGCCGGTCAGATCGAGAAAGGCCTCATCGATGCTGTACGGCATGACTCCGGGCGAAAAGGTCGTCAGCGTCTGTATAAAGCGAAAACTCATGTCGCCGTAGAGCGCATAGTTTGAAGAGCACACAACCAGGCCGTTCTTCTCGACATGCTCCTTCAGCTCGAAGATCGGCTGCCCATCTTGATACCCAGGTCCTTTGCTTCGGTATTGCGCGCCACCGCGCATCCGTCATTATTCGAAGCCACGACAACTGGACGGCCGACCAGTGAGGGATCAAACACGGTTTCACAGGCCGCGTACATCGCGTTCACATCGCACAGGGCGAATATCTGTTTCATTTCAGAGTGCATGCACGACGGTGGTTACGACCCCGAAAATTTCGAGTTCATCTTCATCGCGAAGCGTGATGTCCGGGTAATCGTCGCTCTCCGCTCGGAGGACAGGTTTGCTGGGGACGCTCAAATCGAGTCGTTTGCACACAAACTCCCCGTCGACCGAGGCAATGACGATCTTCCGGTGTCCGGGAGGGAGGCTGCGATCAACGACCAGCACATCCCCGTCATGAATGCCGGCTTTTTCCATCGATGAGCCAGAAGCGCGGACAAAAAAGGTGGCGGCCGGTGTGCGAATGCAGAGGTCATCCAAGGACAGCGTTTTTTCAATGTAGTCCTGGGCCGGCGATGGAAAGCCTGCTTTAACGGTATCGGCGTAGAGTGCAATCGAACGTTGGAACTGTTCGGCGGGCCGGAAAATTTCTTTGATCAACATCGTGGCGTTCCCATTGGTACACTGTATGGATGAACAGTATATTTATTCAGAGCGTCAGAGGCGACCCCCGCATTAAGATTATGCATTGTTATACCAGATCCGCCTTAAACATCGCTCCTGCCAGCCCGAGACTCCGGAGAATGGCGCAACTTTGGAGAGGGCTTTTCCGTCCTTAGCAATGCGCGGCGTAGCCGGGCCTAGGTTATGTAAGGTTATGGTAGGAAAAGGAAGGAAAAGACAGGCGGACTAAAGATGCGATTAACGAGAGGTTGGCGGCGGACTCCTTTCTTTGATAAAAACGTGAGGCTGATCTGGTATAAAAAACCATCTATAGAGCTGTTCTCGTTTTGCAGTTCAATGAAGCGGATTTGTGAAAGGATTTTTCACATTCAATGTCTCGTAACTATTGTTGAGAGGTCCCAAAAACTTCCCTCCCAACCGCTTATGGCTCCATTATCTCCACACACGGGGCAGCGCCACACAATGGCATCGTCTTCCGGATCAATGTAGCTCTGTATCTCACCGACACACGGTTTTCTCATTGGCTTCCTGCGGCATCGAACTTTAGGAAAAATTCCCTCTTCGTCAATGTCGCCACTGGTCTCTTTGACAATGGCGACAAAAAACTCAGCAAGACGTCGACCAGGACCTGATTCGATCCCGATGGACCCATCCTGCTGCAAATAATGCCGAAGGTTAACAATCCAAGTATCAGCCATGCGTTTACAACACCGGTCCAATCAAAGGTAGCAGCGATCGTTCTTTCCGGCGCAAGCTGCCGTCGGTCATCCGGGCCGGCCTGCGGCTTTCAAATTCAAAGTCGCCAACGTACAGTTCAATTGTATTAGAGTCGTCGTCGGTCTTCATCTACGCAAAGGGTTCTCCGCCATCGGTTTCAGGGCGCCTGTCACTTCCATGCTATCCGACGGTTTCTATTATAGACTTGCCGACGATCAACTCAGCCTGGAAGCGCCGTCAGGCGTTCATTAACCCGAGGTGTTGCACTCGGAGCACGAGAACGCTCACGGTTTATCGACTGCAGAGTACATGCTGGAGAAACGAAAGACTTGGAAACCCAATAATGTCCAACAATCAATCCAACGTTCATTGCATCGATAGGCCGCGTTGTTCACGGTGTGGCGCGTTTCGCAGGCTTGACCAGTTAAATGGCTATGACCCGCTCGCTCCTATGGGCCAGAAATATCGGAATGCCTATTGTATCCGGTTAGCAGACTGCGACAGCACCGTCTCCAAAGCTCATTTAAAAGCGCTGACGGAACATATGGAGTAGGTTTTCAGAATCCAGTAATAGTTTGTTTGTTTCGTTTCTTTTGTTTCTTTGTTATTCTCTGGGCAGTGAGATAACCCATGAAGGATGAGCCATGCGACCTCCCGAGACATCCAACGAAGCCATCATCGAGGCCGGTAAAAAATTACAAGAAGCAGGTCGCCGTATCACTGGCTTTGGGCTCCGAAAAATGACCGGGAGCGGATCACCAGACCGGCTTCTTCGTGTCTGGGAGGAGTATTGCGAAGCTGAACGCAACCAAGGGCGGCCAAGCTCCAGAGTTCAGGCGCTCCCCAAAGATATTGAACAGTCCCTGAAAGACTTGTCTTCACCGTTGATGGACTACGTGCGCCAGTTAGCGCTTGATTTGTACGACAAGACTGAAAGGCATGTCCAGCAGCAAACAGCTTCGGATATCGAGGCCAGCCAAAAGGAGCAGGAAAAAGCGAGAGCCGAGTTGCTTGATGCCCAGTCTATGCTGCAGGAGCTTGAAGAAGACCTTGGCTATGTTCGTGCCGAACGTATTAAATTATCTTCCGAGCTAAAAACCACACGTAAGGATATGGATATTCTCCGGCGTCAGGTTTCAGAACTCGAGCGGTCGTTGGCTGTCGCTCAGGAAAAGTACCATCATGAGCAGACCTTGAAGGACGCTGCACTTCAGGCACTGGAAGAAGAAAAAAATGAGAACGAAGCTCTTACCAAGGAGCTAGGTGTGCTGAGAACTCAATTGGATGGGCTCGCCGGACAGCACGCCAAACAGATTGACCAGTTATTAGAGAGAATAAATGGTGGTGCGACTAAGCGCTAATTCAACTTCCCGTAACGTTGTTTAGAAGTTCCTCAATTCGAGGAAAGCTGCTTGACCCATGTATCAAAATCCTCTGGCACGTAGAGTTCGGATCTGACTCGAGAGATGGCTGTGTAGACGCTCGAAACCAACGCCTCTTTTTTAACCATGTTGGTCTGACTGAAGAAGTCATCGGCGATGACCACCTTATCGAATTCCATATTTTTGGTGTGTTCCGGCATCCCCAGCCACAAAACATTGGATGTGTTGCGGATCTGGCGCGAGAGTGACTCCTCTAAATTTTGAAGCCGATACCCGCGGGTGAGCAGATCGACAACCCGGGTTGTGTCGGCGAAGTCTGATTCACGCTTTACCAGTTCGTCGAAAGTTCCGTACCGGAACAAGCTCGGGAAGCTTGGGCGAGTACCTTGGTTAAACAGTTCAATCACGTCGCCCATAAACCACTGTAAGGCTTTCTCTGAGCCAGGCAGCAATCTAAAAGCCGCTTTATCATGCGCACATCGCTGGAATTGCTCGAACAAAGCCCAGTAAGAGCGAAAAATGATGGCGCAATTACCGCTTGGTGTTGGAAGGCTCTGATAAGACACAACCTGGGTGTTTTCCGGCCGGATTCCGACAAATTCCATTTCCGGAGTAATCGGATGTGCCGCAAGAACCTGATTGAACAAATCCGTTGTGCTCTCCCCCGCCCTAACTGAAACCCCCAGCTCCCGGCCTCGTGAACGTCTTGGTCGCTCCGTTCCGCCGGCGCCGAAGAGGTGCTGATAGCGATCTCCAAAGGTAAAGGTCGCCTGCGGCGGAGGTGTCCTCTCTAAGATGTTGATGATAGGCACAGGCAAATCGTGGGCCTCATCAACCAGAGCGATTCGGATCGTCGGTGGAAGCACCTTCCCTTGAACATCCGCAAGCTTGATTTGGTGGTAGATTCGAGTTGGAAGTTCGGACTCCTGGTTGGGCGGATCGACGATGAAGGCCCACATCCTCCGTGCAATTTCTACCAGAACTGCTTTCTCGGGAGCGGACCAGTGAAACCTCATCGTAGAGGGGAGATGCTGATCCGAAATCTCATTACTCGCACTGTGGCAGAATGAAGTTACGGTTTTCCAGGCTATTTTTGCGATCTCCGGTGCCCGCGCTCGCTGAAGCGGCCGAATTTCCAGTATCTGGGCCATCTGCTCATAGGTACGATTAAACCTCTGCCCCATCCGGTAGCGCGAACCACGCCAAGGTCTGGGTGCGTCCTCCCCGGGATACACAAGTTCCTTGATCAATTCTCCCAACGTCAGCCCGCGGGCGGCCTGGGTACGATCCATAAGTGCCGCAAGTTGCTGCCGAGTGTGTGCCAGGGCAACAACAGAGAGTCCCTTTGCGCTGAGAGATGCCGCTAAGGTGGTTATCAGATACGTTTTGCCTACACCGGCAAAACCCTGAACAGCCATAGGTTCTTCGGGCTCAGCCTCAATTGCCCGAATCAGACGGTCATGCTCTACGGAAAGTGAAACAGATCGCTGCTGACCTAAAATGCCCCTCTTGATAAAAACCTGATTGAATTCACTCGAACAGCCAAAGCGCCAGCCGTTTGGCTTTTCCAGGTAACTTTTATTGGCCACATCCGAGACAGACATGAGAAAAAAACCATCGCTGTTGCCTGGCGCCAGATCCATGAAACCCTCAGTGCGTTCTTGAAGGAGGTCCTGGATTTCTGACTTCGTTTCCTCAGACTCAGCAATCAGACGTAAACAGTCCGCCAAAAGCCTTTCACTTGCAGGGCCATTAAAGGGCTTTGAGGTGTTGGCCAATTTGAAGAGAGTGAACAATCCAGCGAGCTCAGTGTTGGTCAAACCGGCAATTTTGGTCCTGTCTTTATCGAGTGCGATCAGGGTCTCACGGCTAATGGGAATCGCTAGTTTCGTCATATCGTCGGGTTCGCAGATACAGGCTGTTTCAAAAGGTCCAGCATGAAGTTTCAACAAAGATACTGACACGAATTACGCATGGCCAATGAAACACTTCGTCGATTATTAACTTATGGTATAATAATTCATAATAAAAACGATTATAAGTTCATGTTGTCCGTGCCGTACTCAGAAATTGGGGGTCAAAAAATGCCGAATTCTGTTGCTGAGACACTCTCAGTCCCGGGTGAGTTAATCGATCAACTTTCCCAGGCATATCAGAGGCTCGTGGATCACTGCGATCATCTGAAATCGCTTTCAGACGGCGATCACCGGGCGAATTTTGAAGTTTATGTGCCGCCCTTTAGCACCACTGAATACGAGCGATATTCTGCAGATGCCCGCAAGCAGGCCATTGTTGACGCCGTTGGCCTGACCATTGACGACACTCAGAACCGGAAGTGTGACGCAGGCATTGTTTGCGCCTCTGGTGAAACAGTGTCAACCGTCGAACAGCTCAATGAGGCCAAGGCACACTTCAAGGAGACGATCCTGAAGATCCGGAGTCTTGCTTCGGGTAAGGCGGTTGGCTCGCGCGAAACGGTACTTAAGAAAGCGCTCAAGAGTGCGGGAATTCAGGCATTGGACTTGCGTGAGTGCTACCGGCAAATTCGAGTGATGCCCCCACACCTCGAATCTATTTCATGGACCTGGGCCACCAGTCATGCGCGTATCCAGAAGCTGACTTTCGATGAGGCTGTCACAATGGCGGAAGGCCTCAGAGATCGTGATGAGGAATTGGCGGACACCGCTTTGGATATCCTGAGGCGCAAATGTGCCCCGGACGAACTCCTGGTGCGCCGGATTACCCTGCCAAATCAGTTGAGGGCGAATTTCTCATACCTTGAAAATGGGGAGATTCAGCGGAAAAGCTGTCCAATCTCGGGGGTCGTCATTGCTCAACAAAAAATGCTCCCTCGGATGGCGTGGCGGGAGAACCCCGTTTTCCGCAAAGAAGTGCCCATTCGACTCCAGCGGGAATCAAAAATAGAGCCAGAACCTGTTGTCCAGTCGCTGAGCATCCATAGGTACGTTCGTGGACACGCTTAATCATCCGGCTTCCCAGGCGAAAGTGCGGTGTTTTGGCTCGAAAGCTGGGCTTACGGCCGAAGCGACCGTCTTGCTAAAGGATGGCGCGGAGCCCCTTGCGGCTTTGAATCTTGAGGTCGCGCCTCGTGACGGCGATCGCATCAACTGGAAGAGCAAGATTGTCCTCCAACTGGGCGAGGATGATCTGCCGCTTCTATGCTGCGTGTGTCTTGGATACCTGCCCCAAGCAGAGTTCAAACGGCCGACCAAGGGTATATCGATTCAGCGGCAACCCGGAAAACTGTTCATTTCTGCAAGTCAGGGGGCGGATAAATGTTTCGCCCTACCCCTCCCGATTCCGCAAAGCTTTCAACTTGGAGCTCTGGCGCTCAAGCAACTCAAGCAGCAGGCTTGTTTTGAAGACGAGCAACTGATTTTAGCGGCATTGAGAGGAGCTGCAGCACTGTATCAGCCTTGAATTCTGAAATGTGCAGTGGTCGCAAAGCGGACATTCGGCGCCGCTCCGACAACATGTAATGAGCAAGCGTTATTGATGCCGCTGCAATCCCGACCTAGTCCACATTGTCGATAAAGGCAGCCGCAATTAAAGCGAGCCGTTGTTTGGGGCAGGAACGAAAAATGTCTGTTTTCAGCGGTTCTGCTGTGGAATCCATGTCAGCGGTGTCAATGATAGATAAGCTCGCTCGTGCCTTCTCACGAAATTATCCACGTGCAAACTTCCAGGACAACTGGGCCTATCATCCCCACCTTCGTATGCCATGTCGACTCATACGAATGCATAGATGGCTGAAAAGATCAAAGCACCCCTGATCGAGGCAATATTCGAGATTCGATGGGGGCGGAAGGATCAAAACTCCTTCGAGTACTCTAACAATGAGCAGTCGTTGTTTCCTGGCCAGATTAGCGCCCACGCTTCAAACGAAGGTTTTACCGAAGTTGAGTCATTTAACTTTGGGCCAGCGCCGAGCAGGGCTCTGATTCCTCAACGAATTACTCATCGTTTTCGGGTTGGACCGAACACTTGGCCTTGTATCCAGTTGGGGCTAGGGAAACTCTGTTTAACTCACTTGTGTGCTTCCGATAGCGCCTTCACATGCTTGCCGCAGCCATGTTGTGGTCATAGCTCATCTCATTATGTACCAGTGCCCAGGCAGAGGCCGGATAAACGTGCCAGTGGTGGCGCCACCAAGCTCGGGACTCGCCGGTAAGGGCATGCCAGCCAAAGCAACACCGCCACCGGCAGCAGGCGCGCTGGCGGTGTGCCAGCG
>OJEO01000037.1_pt1 | contig 90236 bp, 79 predicted proteins | sample 1593621 | NCBI WGS metagenome assembly OJEO01 (sample SAMN05416875, study PRJEB24817) | seawater metagenome | isolation source: Sea water | place: Canada:Atlantic | collected 2013-11
AATCGTTAAGTGACTGTCTCCACCCAATCAAGGTAAGCACCCACACGAATTATCTAAATATATTGTTAAAGAACACTGCTTGGGCTTTCACCTCAAGCGGGCTGTGCATTCTAATGATCTAAATCATTATGTCAACAGCTTTTTTAATTTTCTTTTTAAGCGAGTTAATTAATAACTAATTGCTTTCAAAGCGAGGCGCAGTATATATTGCTAAATGACTAAGTCAACCTCTTTTTTCCTTTAATTTCAAAGCCTTAGTGGCTGCTCTTCAAAGGAGGGCGCATTTTAAACAAACGTTTTAAATAATCAACCCTTTTTTCATTTGCTGTTATCAATTGCTTTTTTCAAACAATGATCTCAACAAGTGAGCGGCGCATTATAAGGACTTTACAAGCGCCGTCAATAATTTTTCTCGTTTATTTTATTTCAAACAAGTGATGCTTCTTCTTGCCTAGCTTTACTAAGAAAAAGCGATCGTATAACGCATTCTCTTTAGTGAAGATTTTAGCTGTACTCATATTATCAGAAGCACCTTTTGCCTCGCCGTTCACAAATACCGCATTACGTCCTAGAGCATCCTTTACCTCACGACCCGCTTTCACTATTTCATTATCAGTAAACAACGTGGTTAATGGGGTCTCTGCAACATCTGCAACTATAAGGTCACTGGACGGCAATCCATCGAGTTTAATTTGGTCTAACTCTTGTTCTGTTAGCGTAGCAATGTCACCCGAAAATAATGCTTCGGTAATTCGCTTTGCCGACTGTAATGCATCTTCACCATGAACTAAACGCGTTACTTCATCAGCAAGAATTCCTTGAGCTGTTTTACGGCCTTGGATTTCAGCATCATGCTTTTCTATCTCAGTTATTTTTTCAATTGATAAAAAAGTGAAATAACGTAAAAACTTATACGCATCAGCATCGGCTGTATTTAACCAAAATTGATAAAAAGCATAAGGTGATGTTTTATTTTCATCTAGCCAAATGGTTCCACTTTCTGTTTTACCAAATTTCGTGCCGTCTGATTTAGTAACCAGAGGTAAAGTAATACCGAACGTTTGTTTGCCATACATGCGGCGGGCTAGATCAACACCCCCTACGATATTTCCCCACTGATCAGAGCCACCTATTTGAATTGTGCAAGCTTCTCGCTGGGCGAGTTCGGCAAAATCATAAGACTGCAGCAGCATATATGTAAACTCAGCAAATGAGATGCCTTCGCCTTCGCGCTCTAATCGCTGCTTCACAGACTCTTTTTGAATCATGTTATTGACGGAGAAGTACTTGCCCACATCACGTAAGAAATCCAATACATTGATTTCGCCAACCCAATCTAGGTTATTTACTACTGTTGCGCTTTTTTCGCCGGCATTAAAATCAATAAAACGACTTACTTGGGTTTTTAATTTATCTACCCAACCACCAACAATATCGGCTGTATTCAATTTTCTTTCTTGTGCTTTAAAACTTGGATCACCAATTAATCCTGTAGCACCGCCCACTAGGGCCATTGGCTTATGCCCTGCATCTTGAAATCTCTTTAATGCTAATAAAGGAACAAGACTACCAATGTGTAAACTGTCTGCTGTTGGATCAAAGCCACAATAAAGAGTACGACAACCACTGTTTAAGTGCTCAATTAACTCTTCGTCGGCAGTAGTTTGGTTTATAAGGCCACGGGCTTTTAAATCTTCGATCAATGCAGCTGTCATCACGTTCTCTTGTCAGTTTAAATAAGAAAATAAGCGGTCGTCACAATACCGAATCAGTTAATAAAAGCAATAGAGTTGCATATATTGACGCTTAAATAGGAAACTAACCATGGAACTTTGTTGTACACTATGCGCCACCGACAGATTCATTTTTAAGAACAATATTTAGGAACAATAATAACTATGGCAGTTCTTGGCCAGTGGCGCTACTTCCCCAAAACACATATCGCAGCGATTAGCTTTATAATTTTTATTGTTATTTTTGCAATTGGAAAACAATCTAACAGCCAGCAAAAACGCGAGGTACAAACGGTTACTGTTGCCAGTACAGCGCCTGCTATTAGTACTGTTAGAGCTGAACTTTGGCAACAAACAGAGCTAAAATCTGGTGATAATCTATCGCGTATCTTTACCCGCTTTTCACTCAGTGCAGCCGACGCTTTGGCAATCGCGGCCAGCGACCCTAAACGTGTTCTTAACCTCCAGCCTGGGCAGGTTATTAAGTGGCAAAAAAGCGACAGTAATAATGTCACTCGCTTAAGAATTGAAACATCACCTTTAATTGCTCATGTGTTTGAACGAAATATAAATGGCAGTTATGAATATACCCTGGATGAAAAAGTTGCTGATCGTCGGCCTAAGTTTGCCCATGCTACGATTAATTCCTCACTATTTTTAGACGGTGCGAAGCAAGATATTCCACAATCAACATTGATTGAGCTGGCAGGTTTGTTTGGCTGGGACATAGACTTTGCTTTGGATATACGCCCTGGTGATGAATTTAGCCTCATTTATGAAGAACTGTTTTTAGAAGGTGAACGCATTGGCTTTGGCAATATATTAATTGCCAACTTTGTTAACCGCGGGCGTGAAATTACGGCTATTCGCTATGAAGACGGTAAAGGCGATGCTCAATATTATGATCCATCGGGTCACAGCATGCGCAAAGAATTTTTGCGTAACCCTATCGACTTTGCCCGCATCAGTTCGCGTTTTAATTTGAAGCGCAAGCATCCTGTTTTGAACAAGTTCCGCGCTCACCGTGGCACTGACTACGCGGCCCCCACCGGCACACCTATTAAATCAACAGGTGATGGAAAAATCATTTTTGCGGGTCGCAAAGGCGGTTTTGGTAACTGTGTGATCATTCAGCACGGCAGCCGCTATCAAACGTTATATGCCCATTTAAGTAAATTTAATCGCAATGCGCGTAAAGGCCGACGTATTAAACAGGGTCAGGTGATTGGCTATGTTGGTAGCACAGGTTTGGCGACAGGCCCGCATCTTCACTTTGAATTTAGAGTCGATGGCGTACATCGCGATTCTCTAAGAATAAAGTTGCCTAAGTCTCGCTCGATCGAAAGCAGCCAAAGGGCGGCTTATAAAGCTGAGGCAGAGCGTATGATTGAATGGCTAAAAAGCCAGCGAGCCGATCAGCTAGCTAGAAACTTATAACGATCGATAAATGCATAACGACTTATAATTAAAGGATATCCATGTGCTTTATATTGGGCTGATGTCAGGAACGAGCTTAGACGGTATCGATGCCGCATTGGTTAACATCAATGAGTATGGTTGTCCTACTTTAATCGCACAACATTTTCAGCCTTACGAAGGGCCACTGCAAACTGAAATATTCACTCTGTGCCAGTCAGCAGAGATAAATGTAGTGGCAATGCAAGCTCTCGATCAAAAACTTGGACGTCTTTATAGTGAATGCGTATTAACGCTGCTAAGCCAACATAATATTGATGCCACAGACATTCGTGCCATTGGTTGCCACGGACAAACATTACGCCACCAGCCTAGACCCAATGCCTTTAGTCTACAAATTGGTGACGCCAATCAAATCGCAGAAATAACCGAAATAACCACTGTCGCAGATTTTCGCCGCCGAGATATTGCTGCCGGTGGTGAAGGTGCTCCTCTTGTGCCGGCATTTCATCAACATGTATTTTATGACTCATTCAAATCCAGACAAATTCTAAATTTAGGTGGCATTGCTAATATCACTGTATTAGCAAAAGATGCTAACAACTCTTTTGGTTTTGATTTAGGGCCAGCCAATGCTCTCTCCAATGAATGGGTTAATCAGCACTGGCAACTCGAGTTTGATAAAGACGGAGAACTGGCTAGAGCTGGCACGATTCAATGTGATTTATTAACCGAATGGTTGCAATTAGACTACTTTGATCGTGCTCCTCCCAAAAGTACCGGGCGAGAATTATTCAATATTAAACAGTTACAAGCACTAACCCCGGCAATGAATAGTGTCGCAAAAGAAGATGTACTGGCAAGCTTAATTGAGCTTACTGCTGTATCAGCGGCAAAAGGAATAAAACGTTGGGGGTATAAAGAGGGCGAACTGTATCTCTGTGGTGGTGGTGCACATAATGGTTATTTAGTTGAGCGAATTCAACACCATCTACCCAGCCTTGATATTGCGCTTACTGACGAATTGGGCATTCCTGCCGACATGGTCGAGGCGTGTGCTTTTGCTTGGCTAGCGTATCGAACAGTCAACGCACTTAGCGGTAACTCAGCTAAAACAACCGGGGCAAAGGGCCCAAGAATTTTAGGGGCTATTTATTCTGCTTAAATCAAACATAATAAGCACAATCAAGCGCAGCCTAGAACAAGCAAACTGCAGCAGAGTTAATCTCTGCTGCGATACAATAATTTTTTATAGGTACAATCACTAAACCGCGAAAGATGAGCCGCAACCACAAGTTGAGCTAGCACCCGGGTTGTTAACCATAAAGCGCGAACCTTCAAGACCTTCTTGATAATCAACGTTAGAACCTACCAAGTATTGGTAGCTTAACGAGTCAACCAAAACTCGTGCGCCTTCTTTAACAATCATACTGTCGTCTTCGTTACGCTCATCATCAAAGGTGAAGCCGTACTGAAAACCAGAACAACCACCACCGGTAACAAAAACACGTAAACATAATTCGTCATCAGCTTCTTCAAGCAATAACGCTCTGATTTTTTCTTCTGCCGCGGCGGTTAAGCCGATCGGTTCAGCGGATACAACTGCGTTCATTTTATCTCTCACTATGGCTAACTCGACCATTATCGAATTAACCGACCAATTTAGTCAACTATATCAGTTGTTGAATCATCTGTTTGGTCAATTTTATCCTGATCTTTGTTTTTTCCATCTAATATCATCTTATTGGCTTGCTTAAGCACATCTTTTTCTTGATGCAATAGCTGGCCATTAACTTCAGAGCCTAAGACCATCTCCATCATATGGTAATGGACATTGCCTTCAATGCGGGCTTTTTTTGCCAATTCAATGTAGTCACTGGCATAAATATCACCCAGCACCGTACCATTAACCACAACATTAGGCGCATAAATTTGGCCTTCAACACGACCTGTATCTGAGATCCGTACCACTGCACCAGTGCTCGCCTCTGCAATTAAGTTGCCTTTTACAACACCCTCTAATTGCAACCCACCCTTAAAATGAACATCACCGCTGATTTCGGTTTTAGTCGATATTAAGGTGTCATAGTGACTGGCGGCGGCTTTATCTTTACTACTAAACATTATTAACCCTTGTACGACCATTCAATGGTCTCTTCTACGCGCTGGGCTTTGCGTCCTGATGACTGCAAAACAACCTGTACTTGCTCTACTTTAAAGTTAGCAGGTAACACGACTTCGCCAACGACTTCTTGAAAGTATCGGAAACTGAATTTAACACCAAGCTCATCTACCTTGGCATCTAAATCACGCAAAGGCAGCATTTTACGCTTGCCATTTTCTAAGCCAACAAAATTGACTGCGGCCAAGCCTTTTATGTAGCTGGTATTATCTGCAACCTGCGTCATCATAATGCTATAACGAAAGGTATTGGCTTGATCTAACGGTTGGATATCTATTTTACTGATACGCAAGCCCTTATCTTGGCCACTAGGCGCCATAATACCCTTATAAAAAGAGACTTCTTCTTCTAATGTTGCAACTTGAACTTTTAGCTCTTTCACCGTTTGGCGAATGCCTTCTGCTGCTTGGCGATCAACCTCACCACCTTTCTCCAGAACCCCAATTCGCTGTCTAAAGGTTCCAATTTCTTGGTCTGCAGCAATAACTTGTGCTTTTAACTGATTACGCTCAAGCACTAACGCCTGTCGTTCTTCTAAACTGGCGTATTGACCAGCAAAGAAACAACCAGCGGCAACTGCAGCAACAAACAACAAAAAGTACACAGCACGAAAAAAGCGTTTCCATGGATCATAACGAACAAGACTTAAACGTTCTTGCTTACTGCCTTTTACAACGGCCATTTAAACATCCTTACTAGGTATTTTTGACTTAGGCATTTAAGGCAACAGGCCAACCACTTGTAATCCTGATTGCTCTGGTAAATCAAACAAGATATTCATGTTATGCACAGCCTGACCCGAAGCCCCTTTTACCAAGTTATCGATTACCGATAAAATCACAATCAAGCCCGTATCTTGATGCTGATGCACGGCAATACGGCACATGTTGCTGCCTTTGACTGAGCGTGTTTCGGGGTGGCTACCTGCCGGCATAACGTCGATAAACGGCTCATTGGCATAGCGTTGTTCAAACAAAATCTGCAATCCATCGACACCTAATTGCGAGAGTTTATCGGCTTTACTTGGCGCATAAACCGTAGAGTGTATACCACGAATCATAGGCGTTAAGTGAGGCACAAAGGTTAAACTAACAGCTTCGTTGGCGATGTCTGTTAAACCCTGCTTAATTTCTGGAAGATGTCTATGGCCAGCAACCGCGTAAGCTTTCATCGATTCACCCGCTTCGCAAAACAAAGCACCAATGTTTGCCTGACGACCAGCGCCACTAACACCCGACTTACAATCTGCGATGATGCCAGTGCTCTCGATCAAACCTTTTTCTAATAAAGGCAAGAGTGCTAACTGCACCGACGTTGGGTAACAACCTGGTACGGCAATCAAACGCGCTTGCTTGATTTTTTCTCGGTTAAGTTCTGGAAGACCGTAAACTGCTTCTGGCAGTAATGATTTAGCACCATGTGGCTGGTTGTACCAGTGCTCCCAAACATCAGCGTCTTGCAGACGGAAATCAGCACTTAAATCAATAACTTTAATGCCTTGATCTAACACCTGTTGCGCCAACGCGTGGGCAACACCGTGCGGTGTGGCAAAGAACACAACATCGCACACTGCTAAATTTTCGGCACTGGGCTCAGAGAAACACAAATCAACATGGCCGCGCAGGTTAGGAAACATGTGTGCAACAGCAATGCCTTTTTCGCTGCGCGATGTAATAACCGTTAATTCTACTTCGGGATGCTGACTTAACAGTCTTAATAATTCAACGCCGGTGTAACCCGTGCCGCCTACAATGCCTACTTTAATCACTTGCTTGCCTCTAATCTTAAATGCAGAATCTCTGATGGGATCTTTTACAGAATTTCTTACAGAATATATAAAGATGCCTATAATAAGCCTTCTTAGCAGAATTGTTAGTTTTGAACGCCAAAATAAACGTATAATTTGAACCTCGCAACAAAACTGCGTCTATTACGCTTAATAACAAGGAGCCGTTAGGTACTGTCATGAAGGTAAAAGAAAGCCAAATCTCCCTCGCCTTATTAGCTGTATTAGTCGGCTTATTAAGCGCCGGTATGATTACCTTATTTCGCTTGACGTACGAAATGCCCCTGCAATTTTGGCTACCCAATGGCAGTCACGAAGGTTTTGAATCACTCTCAACCGAAGCCCGCATTATTTTATTGCTTAGCTCAACAGCGTTACTTGTTTTTTTCTTTAGTCGCTTTCACCCAAATGACCGTAAAGGTGGCATTGCCCACACCTTACAACGCATTGAAAAACACCAAGGCTATTTACCCAAAAAAAACATAATTGTGCATTTTTTTGGTGCCATTATTGCTCTTATTGGTGGCCATAGTGTCGGTCGTGAAGGCCCTGCTGTTCACATTGGTGCCGGCACCGCCAGCCAATGTGGACAGTTGTTAAATACACCCCATCATCGCTTACGTATTTTGGCAGCGTGCGGGGTTGCCAGTGCCATATCAGCGTCTTTTAATACCCCAATGGCAGGGGTTATTTTTGCTATGGAAGTGGTGCTACTGGAATACAGCATTCGAGGATTCATTCCTATTATTTTAGCGTCGGTTATTGGCGCCATCATTAGCCGTGCGACTTTTGGTAATGAAACCGCGTTCATTGTGCCTTCTCTTGATATGAAATCGTTGGCCGAAATACCCTACATTCTTTTATTGGCATTAATATGCGGTGTAATGGGCAGCTTATTTATCAAAACAGTGAAACTATTGCAGCGCTTTAATAGCCGCCCAATCTGGCAAACTTGGGGGATATTGGGCGTAGCTACCGCAGGAGTCAGTATTTATTTACCGGAAGTTATGGGTATCGGCTACGACAGTGTTAATGCTTGGCTTAAAGGTGAAGCCGTTATCGGTTTAGCCTTAGCTTTATTAGTAGCGAAATTATTATTATCTGGCTGGGCCTCGGCAATCGGTTTTCCCGGAGGAATGATTGGCCCTAGCCTCTTTATGGGTGCAGCCATTGGAGCTGTTATGGGGCAGATGTCAGCCTACTTTATGCCCGATTATTCTGTCAGTATCGGGTTTTACGCCATGCTAGGCATGGGTGCTATGATGGCTGCTGTGTTAGGCGCCCCACTTGCTGCTTTAATGGCGTTGTTAGAGTTAACCGGTAATCCCAATATTATTTTGCCCGGCATGCTCGCTATTGTAATTGCCAGCTTAACAGTCAGTGAAGTTTTTCATTTACCTTCTATTTTTCGCATCCAAACTAATTTCACCATGAACAACAGTCCGGTTAAGCAATTATTGCGTAATACTTGGGTTGGCCAAGTCATGTCACAAAGTTTTGCGATCAGTCCTAGAAACATCAGTTTAGAAAGTGCAGAGCTGGTTTTGAATTACCAGCCGAGTTGGATTTTATTAGAAAAAGAAGACCAGTTGTTAGCATCCGCTGATTTGGCGCGCTATTTATCCAGTGGTGATCATACTGAAGCAGAGGAAACATACATTGACTGCTTAAGACTGCCGGGCGATCGAAAAATGGTAAAATCAATTTCATTAATGGCCAATTTACAAGACGCGATCGACCAGATGCAAGAAAGCCACATTGAATGGTTGGTGGTGCACAGGGATAAACAATTCAATAAAATGGTCGGTATTATCAGTCGCGATATGATTGAGCAATATTATCGTTATAATCCCCCCACCCAATAGTGCGATTTAACGGATAAAAAAGAGAGAAATTTATGCTTTGGCTTAAAGCCTTCCACATCATAGCGGTCGTAACGTGGTTCGCTGCGTTATTTTACTTACCACGGTTGTTTGTTTATCACGCGATGTCTGAAGATCAAATCAGCAAAGATCGCTTTAAAATCATGGAACGCAAGTTGTATAGAGGCATCATGACACCCTCTATGATTGTGGTGATTGCTTTAGGTATCTGGATGATCACTTACAACCCAAGCTATTACTTAAGCGCAGGTTGGATGCACGTTAAACTAGCCTTAGTGGCTTTTTTAGTCGCTTATCATTTTATGTGCGGTTCACTGCTGAAGAAATTCACTCAAGATGCCAACGATAAAACCCATGTTTTTTATCGCTGGTTTAACGAAGTGCCGGTGTTGTTTTTAATCGCCATTGTCATTTTGGTCGTTGTTCGACCCTTCTAAATTTAATTACATTATCCAATAACGAATACGAGTCTTTTATATGTCTTACTCAATTAATAAGTCCCAAGATCTTTTTGCCCGCGCACAAGAATTTATTCCTGGTGGTGTTAACTCGCCGGTACGTGCATTCAAAGGCGTTGGTGGCACCCCTATTTTCTTCGAACGTGGTGAAGGCTCGTGTGTATTTGACGCCGACGACAATCGCTATATTGATTATGTAGGTTCTTGGGGGCCGATGATCATGGGCCATGCTCGTGGTGATGTGATTGAAGCCGTAAGAGCGCAACTCGATCAAGGGTTAAGCTTTGGCGCACCGACTGAAATTGAAATTGAAATGGCTAAAACCGTGTGCGGCATCATGCCCGGCATGGACATGGTACGCATGGTGAACTCTGGTACCGAAGCCACCATGAGTGCTATTCGCTTAGCTCGAGGCTTTACCGGTCGCGACAAGTTAGTCAAATTTGAAGGTTGCTACCATGGCCACGCCGACTCGCTGCTAGTAAAAGCCGGTTCTGGCGCTTTAACCTTGGGAGTTCCATCTTCACCGGGTGTTCCTGAAGGCGTAGCTAACGACACAGTAACCCTTAACTTTAATGACATCGACGATGTTAATCGCTATTTTGCAGAACACGGCGATCAAGTTGCCTGCATCATTGTTGAGGCCGTTGCCGGTAACATGAACTGCATTCCTCCTAGCAAAGAATTTTTACAATGTTTACGTGATGTGTGCGATACCCACGGCGCTGTATTAATTTTTGATGAAGTCATGACCGGCTTTCGCGTTTCGCTAACAGGCGCTCAAGGTTATTACGATGTTCAGCCAGACTTAACCACATTAGGTAAAGTAATTGGTGGTGGTTTGCCAGTAGGTGCCTTTGGCGGCAAACGTGAAATTATGGAATATCTAGCACCAATAGGCCCAGTCTATCAAGCAGGTACGTTATCGGGTAATCCATTAGCGATGGCTGCCGGTTTAGCGATGATGAAATCGGTACAGCAAGAAGGCTTATACGAACTACTAACAGCCCGTGTTGAACAACTGTGCAGTGGTTTGCAAGCCGCTGCAGATAAGCATGGTATTCCTTTTACCACAAACAACGCCGGCTCCATGTTTGGCTTCTTTTTTAGCCAAGCCGATAAAGTAACAAATTTTGCTCAGGTATGTGAGTGTGATCAAGAAGCCTTTAAGGTTTTCTTCCATGGCATGCTTGAACAGGGCGTGTATTTAGCACCATCTGCCTTTGAAGCTGGTTTTATGTCAGCCGCTCACAGCGTAAAAGACATTGATGACACTATTGCAGCAGCTGATATCGTGTTTGCAAAAATGGCATCAAACACTGCGGCTGCGCAGTAATATGGCATCAATACTCACCATTAGTGGACAAATACTGCTATTGCTTTGTGCTATTTGGATGTTGAAGGCTTGGCGCATCAAAGATGATGTACCAGGCTGGTATGCCGCTGCGTTTTGCAGCGGCTTACTGGTTGCGTCTTTTGCGGGTTCGGTATTATTGGCACACATTATCGACCTAACACCCATGTTCTGGTTTGAACAGCTGGCTCTCTACGCTGCGTTTCCGCTACTTAGCTTTGTTTTACTGGCCTTGGTATTTTCAATTAATTGGCCACGAGAAGCTTGGGGACGAATCTTATTAGGTGTTTGTGGTATTTATTGGGTTGCGCAACAAACCCATCACTTAGATTATCTATTAATGATCAGTGCGCTGTTAAGCTTAATCGCCATGATGAAGTTATTGCTGACAGCACAAGGTTCATCAACGCAAGCCAGTATTGCATTATCAGTGGGTGCATTCGCTTGCTTAATTATTGTGCTAAATGGTTTAGCCAATATTCAAGGCGTGTATGGAATGAGTGGATTTAATAACGAAGGGGCTGAAGTTGTGAGCAATCTAAGCACCCAGTGGCCACAAGAATTGGGCTTAGGACTGCTATTAATTGCCATTAATCGCGCTTTATTGCTGCATTTTAGAGCTCATGCAAAGCAAAACTGAAAAAATAGTCTAGCCTAAGATAACGGTCGCAGCCTTATTTAAAAACTTCTGTTGTGATTTTTTATCTTAGGAGAACCGCCATGAGTCATGTTAGAGCTCAATTTTACCAACAAGCTAACCGCTTTTTTATCTTTGTTGTCTGGGCATTATTTGCCTTCTCTTTGATTCTTGCCTTTTGGTACGAATCTTGGTCGGAGGCTCTCATTATCGGCTTGCCAGCGGCCCTTATTCCCACATTACTCGCCAACACTCAACCCAACAGCGCTGCTACACGCATTGCTTTTGGTATTTCGTTAATGATCTTCTCTGCCCTGCACATTCAGCAAGGCCGAGGCATGATAGAGCTGCACTTTGGTATTTTTGTTAGCTTGGCTATCTTACTGTACTTCCGTGATTGGCGTCCGGTGCTTGCCGCAGCCATTACCATTGCCGTCCATCACTTGCTATTTAGTTACTTACAGCAAAATTACAACAACATTTATATTTTTGAAACGCGCAACGACTTCACTATTGTGTTGATTCACGCTGCATACGTTGTGGTTGAAGCTGGGATCATTATGTATTTGTCGGTTCAGTCAGCACGGGAATTTGAACAAACTGAAGAATTGAGTGCCATCGGTGAACACCTATCAAGTGAAGGTGAAATCGATTTACGCTATCGCGTTAACAATGCACAAAGTGAATTTAGCCATGGTTTTAATCGTTTCTTTGAACAATTAGACGACCTTGTTAGTAAGGTCGGCGGCTTAGCTGTAGAGCTTAATAATACTGGCGATTCGTTTAGTAAAAGCACCCATACCATGGCCGAAGGTGCACAAATACAACAACAAGAAACCGATATGATCGCCACAGCTACCAACGAAATGACCGCGGCCATGCAAGAGGTGAACAACCACGCAACGGATGCAGCAACTGCAGCAGGCGATGCTGATAGCGCAGCAAAAGACAGTGAAATAAAAATAGAATTAGCGCAGCATACTATTAAAGATTTAGCACAGCACATTGAACGCGCCTATGGCGTAATCAAAAATTTAGATGAAGAAAGCCACAACATTGGTTCGGTGCTAACAGTGATTCGAGGCATCGCCGAACAAACGAACTTACTGGCGTTAAACGCAGCTATTGAAGCAGCTCGTGCGGGTGAGCAAGGTCGAGGATTCGCGGTGGTTGCTGACGAAGTTCGCACCTTGGCTTCTCGTACGCAAAAAAGTACAGAAGAAATTCAAACCATGATCGAAAAACTGCAGCAAGGCAGCCAAGATGCCGTAGGTGCGATGAATACCAGTAAACAAAGCGCCGAGACCAGCGTTCAACAAACTGAAGAAACAAAAGAAAAATTACTGATAATGAAAACCGCTGTGAGTACTATTCACACGATGAACCAGCAAATCGCGCAAGCGGTATCCGAGCAACATCAGGTGGTGGGCGAGGTTAGCAACAACATCACCAGCATTAAAGATGTAAGCCAAGAAACCAACTTACGTGCTGAAGACGCTGCACGTGATGGCAAGCAATTGATGACGATGTCGACAGAGTTAAAACAACTTTTAACCAATTTTACCACCAGCAATCATTAATCGAGATAGCGAGCATCCACCTTGGTTTTCAGTGCCGTTATGCGGTGCTGTAACAAGGTGTGGTTAACCACCGATTTGCGCAAAAATACTTGCGCACGCTGTAATAGTTGACGCGCCTGTTGCAGCTCCCCTAATTGATAATTCAACCAAGCTTGACGATAAAATATGGCAGAATTACGCGGCTGTATTTGCCGAGCTTGATCTAAATACGCCAGTGCTTGACTGCTATTACCTTCTTGCCTTGCTTGCTCTGCTTGGGTTAACAGCACTTGTACCGCAGGATGATGCTGGCCCTCGTCTAAACGTAATAAATCATCAACTGCATCCGCATAATTCGAGCCTGTTGTTTCAGAGCGTGAAGATTCTGTGCTTTGCGAAACTCGCGGATCATAATCATCCGCTGGCTTAGGTAACACACTACAAGCGGTTAAAAAATTAACCATAATTACGATTAAAACAACCAGTCGAACCACGAGCCACTCCCTTCTTTGTTATCTTTATTATCTTTATTATCTTTTTTGCTATCTTGCTCAGCACCGTCAATTTGTGGAGCAGTGCTTGGCATTGCGTCACGACAGGTGAGTTTATTGTTGGTTAAATAACCCGGCATAAAAGGCATTTCACGAACACCATTGCAATTATCCTCTACCGCTAAACCATAGCTGTTCACCCATGACCATTCTAAATCGGCTAACGGCGTTAGCGGTTCCAGCCCGGATTGTTGAAAAATAGCCTGCCAAATCGGCAGCGCACCACTCGCACCGGTATATGGCATACTCTTATTATCATCACGACCTAACCACACAACTGCCAGGTGTCGATCATCAAAGCCAGCAAACCAAGCATCGCGCTGATCATCACTGGTGCCGGTTTTCGCAGCGATTTTAGTGGTATTAAACGCCCGAGCTAAACGCTTACCCGTCCCTTGAACCACCACCTGCTGTAAACCGTAACGAAGGTTTTCGATTAACTCTGGCGAATATACCTGCCTGCCTTGCAGTGCATAAGACGTTAGCACTTGGTTGTCACTGGTGGTTAACGCTTGAATAGCCCTTGGCTTCATAGCAAAGCCACCGGATGCATACGTTTGAAACATTTGTGTGGCTTCAAACGGCGACATTGATATGGATCCTAAAAGTATCGACGGATAAGGTGGAATTGATTTATCCACACCTAGGCGCTCAAAAGTGTCAACCACACGGCTGATTCCTACCTTCATGCCCAAGCGAGCTGTAGCTTGATTTAATGATTTTGCTAAAGCATCCACCATAAACACATTGCCATAATTCTTTCTGTCATAGTTACGTGGTTGCCATAAGCTGCCATCTTGGCCTGCTACACTCACAGGCTTGTCATCAACAATACTCGCCCAGTTATAACGACCAGAAGCCAAAGCTGATAAATAAACTGCCGGTTTTGCTAACGACCCTATTGATCGTTGCGCATCAAGGGCGCGATTAAACCCAAAGTATTGCACTCGGCGCGAACCGACAATCGCCCTAACTTCTGCACCATCGACACTGGTAACAACCGCTGCTGCTTCTAACGTAGGCTGTTTAAAACTCGCTTGTCGCTCTAACTTAGCAACGTGCTGCTGGATGGATTTTTCGGTCGCGTGCTGTAGCCAAGGGTCTAGCGTGGTGAAAATTCTTAAACCAGTATTTTGCAGATCTTGTAAACGGTAATCAGTTTGCAGCTGGCGCTTAACCAGTTGTATAAACGCTGGATATTCTCTTTGCCCTGCACGGCCCGACTCTGCAACTCGAATTGCTTGGCCTTGGGCATTGATTCGTTGTGCACTGGAAATCACCCGCACTTCTTCCATTACGCTCAACACAATATCTCGTCGAGCGCGAGCGCGGTCGGATTGTCGAAACGGGTTGTAATACGAGGGCCCCTTAATCATACCCACCAGCAACGCAATCTCAGATAAATTAAGCTGCTGCACATTTTTAGCAAAATAGAATCGGCTGGCCAAAGCAATACCGTGAATAGAGCGACGCCCCGCTTGCCCTAAATACACTTCGTTTAAATACGCCTGCAATATATCTTCTTTGCTGTAATGCAGTTCTAGCAACAAAGCCATAAAGGCTTCTTTTATTTTGCGCTGCAGAGAACGTTCATTGGTTAAAAAGAAGTTTTTTACTAATTGCTGAGTTAACGTTGAACCCCCTTGCACGGTTCGGCCAGCGGCAACGTTTGCTTTCATCGCCCGTAAAATACCGCGAATTGAAATACCGTAATGTTCAAAATAGGCTCTGTCTTCTACAGCAATCAAAGCAGCGACCAACTCTGGTGGCACATCTTGCAGCGCAATTAATTCTCGATCTTCATGGTGTGCAGGAAAAATACCACCAATGTATTGTGGCTCTATTCTGACAAGACCCTGCGGCTTTCCATTAACACTTACCGAGTCAATGCGACCTGCTGCAAACGATACCCGTATTTTCACTGCGTCTTCGTTACGATCGGCAAAGGCAAAAGCGCGACGATAAATAATCCAATCTGAACCGTCTTTGCCATAGGTCCCTGGGCTCACTACCTGAGTAACCGCTTTATAGTCATTCCAACGTAATTCAGCTTTTAATTGCTGCGAAGAAAGCAATAAACCTGGATATAAAGATAATGGGCGTGCATAAACCTTGGCAGGCAAGGTCCACTTATTACCATCAAATTGCGAGCGCACTTGAGCATCTAGATACACCAGCCAAATAGATAAAGCCACTGCCATCACAACGGTTAGCCGCAAAAACCAAGATAACACTTTACGCCGAGTGCTTTTAGCCGCTACAACTTTTTTAGCGACAGCTTTTTTAGAGACAGGCTTCTTAGCTACAGGTTTTTTAGCTACGGCTTTCTTGGCGGCTGGTTTTTTTACTGTCCTAGTTTTGGTCGCCCTAGGTGGCTTTTTTTCATTACTCATATCGCGCATATGCTAACACAGACTGCTTAACGACAGACTATCACTTGTTTGCTCAACGCCAACCCTTGTTTTAAGTTGGTACTAACCCTTCTTTTACGTCACTGCTTCTTTTAAACTGCAACACATAAACTCTTTTTTCCTTTCACTTTAGAGATAAAAACATGGCTAAGTATCATATTTATGGCATTGGTAACGCGTTGGTTGATAAAGAATTTGAAGTTGAAGATAGCTTTTTTTCCGATTTGAATATTGAAAAAGGCATGATGACCCTGATCGAAGAAGATCAACTGGCCGAACGTTTAAATACATTGAACGAGCGCTTTGGTCTTAAAAAACGTGCTTGCGGAGGCAGCGCTGCTAACACCATTATTGGCGCAAGTTATTTTGGTGCTAAAACTTTCTACACCTGCAACGTCGCCAACGATGAAGCCGGCGATTTTTACATGCAAGACATGCAAGATGCGGGTGTTGATACGAACCTAGGGCCAGATCGTGACGAAGGTGTAACCGGTAAATGTTTAGTAATGGTAACCCCAGATGCTGAACGCACCATGAACACTTATCTAGGCATTACCACTAACCTAGAACAAAAGCACATTGATGAAAATGCCTTAAAAAATTCTGAATACGCCTATATCGAAGGCTACCTAGTAACCTCTGATTTATCTCGTGCTGCGGCGATTCAAGTGCGTAAACTGGCAGAAGCAAACGGTATTAAAACCGCGCTGACTATTTCTGACCCTGCCATGGTTCAATTTTTCAACGACGGCGTAAAAGAAATGATTGGCGGTGGCGTCGATTTGTTGTTCTGCAATGAAGACGAAGCTAAGCTGTTCGCTGAAACCGATAATTTAGACGATGCCATTGCCTACATTCGTACGCTTGCCAAAACCTTTGCCATAACCTTGGGCGACAAAGGTGCTATAGCTTTTGATGGTGAAACAATGCACCAAATTGCACCCAACAAGGTAAAAGCGGTTGATTCAAATGGCGCTGGCGATATGTTTGCAGGGGCGTTTTTATACGCGATTACCCATGGCCATGATTTTGCTTCAGCCGGGCGCTTAGCCAGTGCAGCTGCAGCGAAAGTAGTGAGCCAGTTTGGTCCACGCTTAGAAGCACAGCAGCACACTCCGTTAAAATCTGTGCTGTAATCGTTTTTATTATTGCTTGGGCTTTCAGCAAACCATACTGAAAGCCCAACGCCATTAGGTTTAATTAAACGAACGACCTTGCTGACGGAACTCGCGAATAACGTGATAAATAATCATACCTTTTTTATCCACACGGCATTGTCCATAACCGCTTTCTTTATCATCGTGAATATCTAAAAAAATATCGTAATATTCTTCCGTTTCTCGGCTAGACGCTTCATCAATATAAACATACGCATTTTCTGGTATTAAATACGTCATAAATTTACGGCAGTGCTCCATCGCATCACCGATGTCTCCGGCTTTACCTTGCATGTCGAATGATTGATTTTGAAATCCACAGGCTGTAAGACTTAATACCAAAAGCATCATCACGGGGCGAAATATTGGGTTCATCATGTGTTAAATCTCCGCTACACAACATCGGTATTGTATGTCAAATGCTGTGCTTCAAATGCTGTTTTTAAACGCTGTGCTTAAAGCAACAAATCAGATTGAATCGGGTGAAATTCGTCTGCCGCTTCAATTAACGAACCAGCTGTTAGCTTTGATACGCCATAAACTTCGGTATGGATTCCATAAGCCTGCTTAATCTTTTTAAGCAGCAGATCAAAATCACCATCACCCGAAAGTAAAACAACGGTATTAATATCCAACGCAGCAGCTTCCATAACATCAATGGTAATACCTACATCCCAGTCGCCTTTGGCGCTGCCATCACTGCGCTGAATGTAAGGTTTCAGTTTCACATCAAAACCTATGTGCTTTAACGCATCTTGAAACTTTATCTGCTTATCATCATCTTTATTAATAGCATAAGCGTTTGCTATAACAATCGCACCTTGTTTGGCTAACTTTTCCCATAATTTACGATAATTAAACGAACGCCCATAAGTATCGCGAGTGGTGTAGTAAATATTTTGAACATCGACAAAAATAGCGATTTTTTTCACAAAAACTCCACAAATAAAAAAAGCCATTATTTAAACAAATAATGGCTTTTGAACGCTTAAATATTAACAGCTAACACCTAAAAGTCATACTTAACACCTAAATGTACAGTGCGAGGCTTACTAGGGCGAAAACCGTAAGGTTTAACACCGGCAATATATTGCTCGTCTACTACATTATCTATCGTGCTGTATAACTCAAGCTGTGGCAGATATTGATAACTGGCACTCAGATCAACCACAGTATGCGCTTCTATTAAGTCCGACTTTTCAATACTCCCCTTGCCTGGAACATTACGCATTTCGCTTTGGTATAAGATAGAGGTTTTTAATTTCCACTTGGCTTGCTCAATGCCTAATTGCAGGTTTAAACGATGCTCGGGTAAATACCCGATGCGATAGCCTTCCTGAATCACTTGCCCTTTTTCACCAAATGCTCCAGTTGAATCGACAAACTGGTCGCCAAATTCACCATGACTAAAGGTATAACTTATCAAGGCAGGCAAGGTAAATCCCGACAATGCCATTTCTTTTTTCCAGCTGGCTTCAATACCGTAAACTTGTGCGCTGCCAGCGTTTGTTTGCTCGCCGGTTTGGTTACTATCACAAGACCCTTGCGAGAAGCTGCAAGTACCGCTGAATTCTGTGTAATCATTTAAAAACGCAATTACTTCCGCTTGCCCCCCTAATGCTAAATTTCCCGAAAAGCGCGAGCCTAATTCAAAATTGGTGCTTTCTTCGGGCTTGGTTTTCCCTGCTTCACTTGCGGTTGCAGCGGTAAAACCTTTATAAATCCCCGCCAACACACCAAAGTCCTTTGTAAGCTGAGAGTAGACTCCAATTCCGGGCAATAGCACCGATTGTTTTAAAGTATTTTCACTGACCTTAATACTGGTCGCATTACCATAAGTGGTTTTTGACGATTCGATATTCTCATGGCGCAGACCTAAGCTGACCACAGTTTCATCTATGGTGATTTCATCTTGAATATAAACCGCCAAGGCTAACGCATCATTTTGATTTCGGGTAGTGGTTTTAAAAGTGCCAGCCACTGCCTGTAAATCACCACCCGCTAGAGTATTAAAGTTTTGTTCAGTATGTAGGCGCTTTACCTCGTCTTGATGAACACGAATACCCACCTCTAAAGAATGTGATACACCAAACAAATCAAACTCTTGGTTTAACCGCGTTTGAATTCCTTGCGAAATAAAAGTGCGGCCATTATTGCCAATGCGTAATTGCTGAGCAGAACCCGAACTGGCAGCACCCGTTAATACATCGTAATAAGATTGGTAGTTGCTGTTAGTTGGGTTAGAAAGAATATTAACTAAACTGTAATCACTGTCATTATTTTCTTGGTTAAATCCACTCAAACGAAACCAATCACGATCGAACTCATTACGGTAGACATCTGTGGTTACGGTTGAATCAGCGAATTCTATGATATGAGTAAACTGATACTGTTGATGATCCCACGTCATATTATCTAACTGCGACGCAGAATAACGACGGTAAGGATCACGTTCAAAATCATCACGGGCTAAGCCTAAATAGGTTTCATCGGAATCTTCATCGGCATAACCTAACTTAACAATAAATAATTGGTTAACTTCACCTAGGCTCTGCCAGCTGGTTTTTAAATTGACATCGTTACGCACAAAACCGGTACTGTCATTACTGCCGTCTAAGTCTTTAAAGCCATCAGCGCTAACCCGAAGACCTTCAATTAAATAGCCAAAATTCTCAATTTGCTGGCCGTGAAAAACGTTGTAGCGCTGAAAATTATCACTGCCGTATTGAACATCTAACTCGCCTTCTGACGCATAAGGGATCTCGCGACTCACTAAATTAATCGCACCACCAACCGTAGCTGGGCCATATTGAATGGTCGATGGCCCTTTAAATACTTCTACCGCGCTCATGCGAGAAATATTCGGAAAATAATACGCCGCTGGTGCTGAATAAGGTGCGGGGCCTGAAAGAATGCCATCTTCCATGACGGTGATTTTTTTACTGCGCTCTGGCGAGGTGCCACGCAAGCCAATATTGGGGCGCAAGCCGTAACCGTCTTCTTCTTGCAGGTTTACACCCGGCACGGCATTTAATACGCGGTGAATATCGGTATATTCAAAAGCTTCTAAAGCAATGTCATCAACCAAGGTAGCTGAACCTGGCTTTTGCAATACTTCGTCTTTACCACCGGTAATATAAACACTGTCGAGTTCTAAACTTTTTTCTGTTTGTGTAGGTGTTGCAGCCATTGTGGCAGACGTAGCTGTAACACTAACAGCCAGTGCGATAGAAAGTGAGTGTATAGCGGGCGATAAATTCAAAACGGCAATCCCATTTTTTGTGTAAAAAATTTTAAATGTTAAAACAGTAAGAGTGAAAAATTACAAACCACAATTTTTAACTTTTTCAGGGTCTAATAAGTGCTCATAACGAGCGTCGGTTAAAGACATTAAAAAGCAAACCATGGCTTCGACTTCGCTACCATCTAGATCAATGTCATTGCCACCGAGTAAATCATGTTCAATATTTTGATTAATTTCAGCGTCGCCCCAAGGCAAATCTGTTTCTGGATTGTTAACAAGCTTAATCGCCGCACCCGTTTTTATATTTAACGCTTTTTCTTTTGCGTGTTGATAAAAATGAATCACAGTTTCTAATTCGTTAAAAATACCGTTATGCATATAAGGGGCTGTTACTGCAATATTACGTAATATGGGTGTTTTAAATTTGCCTTTCTGGTTCTCATCTTTATTAACCGCTGGGTTATTGAATAAGCCATTATCCAAAGTGGTCACACCATTAGCTTCGCGCAGCTTAGCATTCACTGGCACACCAATATTGTGATATTCAAAACTAGAGAAGACCTCACCTTTGTTACCCAGCTCGCGCAATTGATGGCACGCCGCACAGGTTAAATCCGACGAGAAAAAACGGGCTTTACCCAAGCTCGCTTTAGAGATGGGTGAGTAGGTGTAATCACCCGCTAAAAAGCGATCGTATTTAGAATCAAATGGGTAAAAGGTTTCTTTAGCTTTGCTTTCAAATGCGGCAATACTCTCGGTCATTGCGGCATAAGCGGCTTCGGTATCGTTGAATATTTCAACACCGTAAAGGTTTTCAAATGCCGTTACGTACTGTGAGTTCTCAAACAGGCGATCAACCACCGCCGCTTTTGATGGCATGTTCATTTCAACAGGATTCAACGGTGGCCCACCCGCTTGAGCTTGTAAATTAGCAGCTCGACCATCCAAAAATTGGCCTCCTAAAAAGCCTTCGTAATCACCAATACTACTGGTTTTTTGGCTGGCTGCTCTCTCGCGTGTTCCATGTTTAAATTTGGTGCTAAATGCGGCATAAGTCACAGTGGGAGCATTGCGATCGCCAATCGATGATTGATCATCACCCAACGACCCAGCCGCGGGAAAGCTGCCTAATGTTGAATTATTTGATCTCGAATCAACAAAGCTTTTTTCCGGGTTATGACAGGTTGCGCATGATTGAGTCCTATCGAACGAAAGACTCTTATCAAAAAACAAGGACTTGCCAAGCTCTGTCTTAGTCTGAAGCGGTTGCACTTCATCATCCGGCGTAGATGAAGACCCAGTGCCACCACAGCCAACCAAACAAGTTATTGCGAGTAGCGTCATTAAAAAACGCGGCGACAGCTCAAGTTCAATTAATTTCATCACGGCTTTATTCACCCAATCACCTACCCAGCTTATTGATAAATTAACGATATAGCGGACTAAAAATGTGCATCTTACTCTTTTTTTACCCATTGGCAATAATAATAATTATCATTCAATAAAGTTATTGCAAATCATTATCATTGGCATTAGGATGCAAAAAAGTAATTAAGAGTAGGCTTTTGTCCTACTTGTGTAAAAAATTAACAAAGGAACTTAAGTGATGAAATCTTTAAAGTTAGCCGCCTGCATAGCATCAACCTCTCTTTTAATTGCTTGTGGTGGAAGCAGCAGTAGCAGCGACTCTAACGCAAACGCAAACTCGTCGACTCCAGCGATCAACATGGAAAAGGCTCAGCTAGTTTTAAATACCAATGCCGACATCGCATTAGCGGCTTATACCGATTCTGTTGTTACTGCAAAGGCACTAAAAACAGCACTAGCTACTTTTAAAGCAGAGCCAACAGAAGCCAATTTAACCGCCGCTAAAAAAGCTTGGTTAGTTGCTCGCGAGCCTTATGGCCAGACTGAAGTCTATCGTTTCCGTAACAGCCCTATCGATTCTCTTGATGTTGAGGGTGATATCAATGCTTGGCCTTTAGGTGAAGCATTAATCGATTATGTAAATACTGGTAACGATGGCGACGATTTCGATAATGATCAAATTGGTGTAACAGAACATGGCCTAGGTGATGATATTACTTCTGCTATTAATGTTACAAATGCAGATCCTGCTAATACAATCATCGGCAATACTGACATCGTAATTAATAAAGCCTTATTAGACAAAGGTCTAGCCGCAGAAGATGAGCACGATGTTATTTCTGGCTACCATGCCATTGAATTTTTATTGTGGGGCCAAGACTTAAATACGACAGATAAAAGCACCACCAACGGCGCTGACCGTAACCTAGCGGTTAATATAACAGAAGCTGGCGGCCAACGTCCTTTAACAGACTTCACTACGGATATTCATGCCGATCGTCGTCACGCTTACCTTGAAGTTGTGGTTGATAAACTTATTGCTGACCTTGAACGTGTGCAAACTGAATGGGCGAAAGACTCTACTACGAACTATCGCGCAACCTTCACTACTATCGCCGATGCAGCGGATGCCAAGCAAAAGCTTACCGAAATTCTTACCGGTATGGGGACCTTATCGGAAGGTGAGTTAGCTGGTGAGCGTATGCAGATTGCTTTTTCAGCAAACTCTCAAGAAGATGAGCACTCTTGTTTCTCTGACAATACCCACCGCGATATTTGGTTAAACGCAGAGGGGGTTTCTAATAGCTTCTATGGTGAATATGCCGGTTACGATAGCAATTTAGACGGTACAGATAATGTGACCACCAATGCTGTTAATGGTTACGGTATTGAGGACTATCTAACAGAGGTTGGTTTAACGAGTATCGCTACAGACACAAAAGCGGCTTTAGACTTAACTAAAACTAACTATACCGCGATTGATGCTTCTGCCCGTGCTAGGTCTCCATTTGATGTATTAATTATGAAAGCCAACCGCACAGCCGATAGTGATGTAGCAAAAACCATTACCTCACTAAGTGCTCAAGCGCGCTTATTACAAACGGCTGCTAACCAACTTGGCTTAGGTAATGTTGTTGATAAAGAAGCTTCATCTTGTGATACACAAGACCCGACTTCCGAATGTGAGTAAGACTTAAATCAATAAAAAGGATTTTATTGATTTCGAAAGCCGAGCCCTGCTCGGCTTTCTGCTTTAATTTTTCAATATTAATTTGAGTTTTAAACCATTTATTATGCCGCTATTAATTATGCCTCGATCAATCATGCCTCGATCAATCATGCCTCGATCAATCATGCCGCTATTAATGACAGTTATACTCAGTTTTTTACTGGTCGCTTGTGATGCTCAACAAGGAAATCCTAGAGGATTGGCAGCACCTCAAATTAACGCCGCCGAAAATAACCCAGGTGGTGAAAGCAGTGTGTCCTATAAACCATTTGCCAGCTTTCAATTACCTGCCGCTAATATAGCAAATGGCCTAAGACCCGACTTTCACGCGGGCAAGGCTTTGGCCAATCAGCCTTGGGTAAAAGCACCGACCATTACCTTTGCGCGCGATGGCCTAGGCCCTATTTATAATGCTCGCACTTGCTTAACTTGCCACATAAAAGGCGGTAAAGGTTTTATCCCAGCTGATAATAAAACACCACTCACCAGCACCTTAGTGCGTTTAAGCATTTTGCCAGAGTTTTCAACTCTCGATGCGATAGAAAAAACAAAAAAACTGAAAGTATCGGGCAATATTCCTCACTCTGTTTACGGCGATCAAATTCAAAGCCAGTCTATTTCTTTGGCCCATCAGCTTAGGCATTCACAAAAACCGGGAGTGTTAAAACACGATGTCGCGCCAGAGGCTTATATTCATATTAATTGGCAGGAAAAAGTATTCACCTACCCCGACCAAAGCCAAGTCAGCTTGCGCTATCCTGACTTAGATTTTAAGTATCTAGGTTATGGAGACATTAATGACGGTGCAGTATTCAGCATAAGAGTTGCACCCATGATTCATGGCATGGGTTTAATCAGTTTAATTAGCGATGAAGATATTCTTGCCTTAAGTGATGACAACGATAGCAATCAAGATGGTATCTCTGGCCGCCCTAACCAAGTTTGGAATGTCGAAACCAAGCGTACAGAACTTGGGCGTTTTGGTTTAAAAGCCAATAAACCTACACTCGAAATGATTGTCGCCGGAGCGTTTACCAATGATTTAGGTATTACCAATTCGCTAGAGCCCCACCAGCCCTGTACGAAATTGCAGCCAACTTGTTTGAACATGCCCGATGGTAATGATGAGGAAGGTGTAGAGCTGCCAGATCATTTATTAACATTAGTAGTGAATTTTAATCGTAACTTGGCTCCCGTTAAAAGAAGAGAACCAAACAATCCAGCAGTTCTTACTGGGCGCGATTTGTTTTATCAAAGCGGTTGTCATCAATGCCACAACCCGAGTTTCACCACACAAAAAAGTAGCGAGTTTCCGCATTTGTCACAGCAAATAATTTGGCCGTATAGCGACTTTTTATTACATGACATGGGGACTGACCTTGCTGACGGCCGCGCAGATTTTTTAGCGACAGGCAACGAATGGCGCACACCACCGCTTTGGGGCATTGGCTTGTTATCGCAAGTAAATGGCATGTCGACCTTACTGCACGATGGTCGTGCTCGCAGCGTTGAAGAGGCCATTTTATGGCACGGCGGAGAAGCCGAGCTGGCCAAGAATCGTTTTGTTGTGTTGGAAAAACAAGACCGGGAACGTCTAATTAAATTTGTGAATTCGTTATAGGTCGAAAGATGAAAAAAACACTATCTCGCCGTACCTTCAATAAAGCCTTAGTAACTAAAACGCTATTAGCTTCCGGTGTGCTCGGATTAGGTGCAGGTGCAGCTGGCATTACGCTGCACAATAGGTCTAACAACGCGAACACAAACCAAGAATTATGGTTATCGGCTCAAGGTCGCAACAAAAATACTTATAGCTTGGGTTGGGTAAACCCCAGTGCAGAATCCAGTACGCAACAACTTTCTAACTTTCGTGGCCATGGCTTGTGCCAGAACCCTGCAAAGCCCGAGCATGTTGTGATGTTTTCTCGTCGCCCGGGCATCCATGGTCTTCGTTTAAATACCTCATCTGGCGAAATTGATGGCCGCTTTCACAGCCTTGCCGATCGCTACATGCAAGGTCACGGTTGTTACAGCGCCGATGGCCAATGGCTGTATTGCACCGAGTCGTCGATCAGCACCGGTGAAGGTAAAATCACCGTGCGTGATGCGAATACTTTAGAGCAAGTAAACGAATTTAGTAGCTATGGTATTGGCCCGCACGAAGTCAAACTAATGCCAGACGGCAAAACGCTTGTCATCGCCAATGGTGGTTTATTAACCCACCCAGACTCTGGCCGTAAAGTATTAAATCTCGATACTATGCGCTCAACGCTAACCTATATTGATAGCCGCAACGGGAAACTCATTGGCGAGCACAGCGTCGACGAGCCCAAAGCCAGTATTCGCCATTTAGATGTAGCAACAAATGGCACCGTTGCCATGGGCTTACAGGTTCAGCGCAAAGCCATGGATAGCAACGCGCTAACCCCATTAGCAGCCATTCATAAACCCGGCCAAGACATTCAAATATTAAACGCCCCTGAAAACTTAACCCGAAAATTGCACGATTATATGGGCAGCGTGGCGATTAATAATGTGTCTCGCATTGCTGCATTTACTAGCCCGAAAGGCGATCTTGCGCTGTTTTGGGATATAGACGACCTTACCCTGCAGGGCTACCACAGATTTCACGATGTGTGTGGTTTAGCAGTAAGCCAAGATAATCGGTATTTTATTTTATCCAATTCGGCAGGCAAAATTCGCCAAATTAATACGCGTACACTGCAAGAGAAAGTAGATAAACGACTGACATTTCAAAATGTGAGCTGGGATAACCATATGTTATCCACAGGGTTCATCAAACAATCACCTGTTAATGCTTAAAAGAGTATAGCCATGAAAACTTTATTATCTTTGTCACAAACGTTAAGCCTGTTTTTTGTTACCACGTTATTAACGGCTTGTTATACAGAAACATCTTCTAACAGCACAACACCTAAAACTGAAATCGATATCGCTGTTGCAGAGATTGTTGATAACACCGTGACCCCTGCTCTCGATTATTTTTTGCAAGAGACAGAAACACTAGCCTCTGAAACAGGATCTTTTTGCGACTCTACAACTAAAGCTGAAAATGACCTCAGTGCATTACAAGCCCAGTGGATAACCACCAATAATGCTTGGTTTAAGTTATCGCCGTATTTGTTTGGGCCGCTAACAAGCCCAGATTTTCTAACCGCCGAAGCCTTTTGGTATATCGATTCTTATCGCCAACGCGGTAATGACGAAACTTCATCTATTCGCTCCGATGTTTCTGCCATGTTGAATTCTACAGACGAACTGAACGCCACTTTTTTTACAAAAAAATCGTTTACTAAAACAGGTCTATTAGCACTCGAAGTTTTATTATTTGAAACCAGTGCTACGCAATTAAGTAGCCCTGCAGACATTTTATCTGAATATCAAAATACCCCGCGCAAGTGCGATGTTTTAACAGGCCAAGCAAATGAGCTGAATCGTCGCGTTGCCATGATTCATGACGCTTGGCACAAAGACTATCGTGACACTGGAACTAGTTATCGCGATTTATTGGTGAATAAACAACTAGAAAGCACCTTCACAGAAAGCAATGATATAGATGGCACAGGTACTCCTGCGTTTACGCGTTTAGTCATAAGTACACAACAGCACTTAGACTTTTTAACTAAACGAAATATTACAACTCAATCTGCCCAGCTTTCTAACTCGATCTGGCAAGCCCTTGAGCATACGCAAACAAGCTTGCAAGAGTTTTTAGCGGGTACTGATCAAAGTACGATTTCTCTCTACCGAATGATGGACAATGGTTATGACGCCAATATCAACACCCTTAGTGAAAACATGGAATTCTTCAAACGTGCGATTTCAGATAAAAACACAACCGATTTTAAAAACTTTTCTTCAGCTTTAGATGGTAACTTTAAGCGTGAATTGCCACAGGCGTTGAATGCTGAACTAGGTTTGAATTTTACCGATGGTGACTAATTTTTGAATGCAGAGTTTGTTAAAACAAACTCATTTGCTGGCCACAAATTTTAGCAAAGCTGGTATCGTAAAGCGCTAGTAACCCGTCACATACCGGTGCTAGTTGTTTTTCTAAATAGTGCTGATAATCAATTTTTAAAGCAGCCCTTGCTTGTTGATACACCGCTAATGGTTGTGGGCCATTAGTGGTAATAACATATTCTATCCAGCCGCCACGATTTTGATACAGCAAGGGTAACCCTTGCTGCTTACGCCATATTTCTAACACCGCGGCAGCTTTGGCGTGGGGTGGAATATTACGTTGGTATTCACTTAATGGCTGACGTAAACGCTTGCGGTAAATCAGCTGCTTGTCTTTTTGGCCAGCCATTAACTTAGCAATTTCTGCCTTCATCCAGTCTGTAAAAGGCTGCTCAGCAAACACTCGCTGGAATAATTGCCGCTGAAATTCTCGTGCTAGCGGTGTCCAGTCGCTGCGTACCGCTTCTAAGCCTTTAAAAACGGTTTCGATTTGCTCTTTAGGGTTTCCATTATCATCATAAAGCGCTGTGTGAACGGTTCCTGCATATCGTTTTTTACTGCCCGTTTCTGCACCGCGGATAGATGGCATAAAAAAACGCTGATAATGCGTTTCGTATTCTATTTCTAATAAGCTTTCTATTTGATGCTCTTGCTGCAGTGTTTGCACCCACCAGCGATTCAAACTTGAGCTTAATTGCTTACCAATAACATTTGCTTGCTGCTGGCTTTTCTTTTCTTTTAACCAAACAAACACCGAATCGGTATCACCGTAAATAACATCAAAGCCTTGCGTCTCGATCCATTGCGCCGAACGCTGAATAATTTCGTGGCTGCGCTGCGTAATTGAACTGGATAAGCGCACATCAAAAAAGCGACAGCCATCGCTGCCCAACACCCCATAAAATGAACTCATGATGATTTTAATGGCTTGCGCAAGGTGATGATTATTATCTTTTTTTGCTTGGTCTCGCTGCTCACCTAGCATGGTAATAAGATCGGGCAAACAGTGTTGTTGGCGATCAAAATAAGCGCCATTAAAACCTTTAATTAAATCGCTTAAATGGCCGCTGTGTTGTTGTTTTAAACCTTCGATAAGCCCCATCGGATCAATTTTAAAGGTGCGCATAATCGACGGATACAAGCTTTTAAAATCAAGCACTAAAATGCTGTCGTACAAGCCAGGGCGTGAGTCCATAACAAAGCCACCAGGGCTTTTAATCTCTGAATACCCTTCTCCATAATTGGGCGCGACATAACCAGCGCGATGCAACAGGGGCAAATACAAATTTTCAAAACCGGCCACAGAGCCGCCCATGCGATCGAGTAATAGACCGGTTAAATTAGAACGCTGCACTGCAAAATCAATAAGACCGGTGTGATCAAATATATCGGCAACTAAAACACAGTCTTCTAAATTGTACGCTGCCAAAGCAGGCTTATCGTGGTCAAATAAATATTCTATTTCATGGTCATAGCCCGGGTAGACTTTAGCTTCTCCGCTGATCAGTTTATGCCGATCTAGCAGTTCTTCTGCGACTGCATCTAAGGCAAAGCTATCAAAGTGATACTGCGCTTGCCGCAGCATTTCTATACCGTCGATAATGCAACGACCCGGCACATGCACATAGCTGCGCTGGTTCGTTTTATGAGCGCTGTTTTGAGCTGTATTTTGACCGCGCCAACTGACTTCTTGTTGATTTCGACCGAGAATAAAAGGCAGGTTTAATTCGTCGCACTTGCGCTGTATAAACTCCATATCGAATTGAATGAAGTTCCAGCCAATAATAATGTCTGGATCCAGCTGTTGAATAGCAGCAAAAAATACCGTGAGTAATGCAACTTCGTTATCAACGTATTCACAGTTGCTATCAATAGGTTGATCGGCTGGGCCAATCATCCAGATACGACTCACCTTGCTAGGTTCGCCATTAATACGGGCTGAACCATGGCAGGCAATTGAAAATAAACGGTCTTTTTTACCCTCTTTTGGAAAAGACGTTTCAATATCAACCGATAAGACGGTTAACGGCTCACTTTTATTTATCGCTGCAGATGATTGTAAGCGCCCTTGTCGGCACAATCGATAACCCTCGTAAGTATGCCATTGGCCAGTAATATCAGCACTACCACGAATGAAACGTTCCATTAAATATCGGTCAGTGGGCCGAATATCGTATTCCCATGCATCAATATCCCAATCTTTTAATAAATACCCAAATCGGTAAATGTCTGCTTGTCGCATATAACAAGCTAATAATGGCTTTAAACTAAAGGACGCAAGCTTAACCGACCGGCATGTTAGTGAAATCCCCTCGGCTCGAGCTAAGCGTTGAACCTTGTCATTTTCTGCAGCAGGAACAAAGCATACCGACGGCTGCTCTACCACAACACAAAGCGGCCCGTTTGGGTTAGCAAACCAAAACTCTAGTTCTGTTGTATGCTCACCTTCATACCAGCGACTGGTGAGTAAAAATCCATGCAGTGTTTCTGATCGATGCCCATCTAATACAACCTCTTTTTGGTAACCTGTAGCGGCCGCTTTTAAGGGTTTTTCAGATGAATACTGATTTGAATCATAAAGCGATGCTATCGAAGTGTTTAAAGGCATTGATTACCAAGTTTGTTTGCTACACTTAAGAGTATATGCAATGTAACAAGCTTTAAGGATATAGCAATGAGTGGGCCAATAATCAGTAATGATCCCTTGTATCAATTACTCAGAAATGACGATGTAAAAGGATTCAACACAGCGCTTGAAGAAGGGCAAACCTGCGACCTTACAGGCTGTGACTTCAAAGGAATCGATTTGCGTGGTATTAACTTTAAAGGCTCCGATTTAGAAAATGCTTATTTTCGGGGTGCTGACTTAAGAGGCATTGATTTTCGTGGTTGTAACTTAAACGGTGTTTCTTTAGCCGATGCCAAAATAAGTGGTTGCTATTTTCCACCGGGGTTAAGTCCTAACGAAATACAACTTTCTGTCGTACACGGCACAAGAATGCGTCAAAGATTTATCAAAAAATAGGTTTTCCTTTAAAGATTTGTCTTTTGTGGGTATCTTCTACCGTTATTGAAAATCGTTATAACAACGTTGTCATTTTAAAAAAGCAACATAGCGTGGAGTTTTATATGTACTTACCAGGCAAATCTATTGAGTCTATTGAAATACTCAGCGCACGCCTGCAACAACTCACTGAAGCCTTATTAGAAGGCTTCCCTCTTGAAGAAGAAACCTTGACACTTGAGAATATTGACGATCTTTACCAGCACTTTAATGCCGATCAGCTGTTTTTGATTACCGATGGCATGATACATATTTCTCATGAAGGTCATAACCTTATCGGTTTTGATGAAGGCGATTTAATTGGGGTTAATCGTTCCTTTAATTTGCCGAGCCCTACTTTTCGCGTCGATGAATTTGTAGAAGTAAAAATTATTGATCGTGATGCCTTCTTACGCCACGTGTATTCAGATAAACGCCGCCAGCATTATTGGAGTCACTTTTTAAGCTGCCAAAATAGTATGTTGCTGTATCAAATAACCTTGCTCAGCAAAAACCAAGAAAAAACCATTGCCGGTTTCCAAAACTATCAAGTTGGCGACGTTATTATTAAAGAAGGTGATGATGCCGAGCACGTGTATACCATTATTAGCGGTGAAGCCGATGTATTCTCTAATGGTGTTAAAGTTGGCGACGTAGGCGAAGATGAAGTCTTTGGTGCTATGGCTGTTTTTACCGGCGAAAAGCGCTCGGCTACTGTTATCGCTAAAACTGTTTGTACTGTTATGGCGGTTCCACAAAATGAGTTCATCAATCTTATTGAAGCTCAGCCACAAGCGGCCGTTAACCTTATTGAGAACCTAGCAAGGCGCATAACTGTTATGAATCAACAATTTATTGATAAACAACAATAATATTATCAATAAATAATGATAATATAATAAGTAAGATAGGGAATATGTTCTAAGCTAGAAGGATTAATTATTTTAACGTTTAAGTAGACTCACTATGCCTATTTTTCACAACTCAGCAGAGCACTCGCGCTTATTACAAAAAATTGCCACATTAGAGTCAGAAAAAGCCTCTTTGTTAAGTGATTTATCAGCTAAAGATTCAATTCGTAGTCAAAACGATGAGCTTCACCAGGCTGAAAAAGATAACAGCGATCTTAAAACATCCCTATTTTCTAAATACGTCAAATCTCAAGATATTATTAATGATATTCGCCATTCGGTCGCTGAATCAGCAACCGAATCAGCCAATGAAAAAGAAAAGCTGTCACAATCGATGAAAAGCTTTGCTGAAATAAATACCCTCATTGATAGCTGCACCACTACTTTGATGGGGCTTAATCAGCAAATGGGGAATATCGCCAATACGGTTGAGCTTTTGTCGAGCACAACAGCGCAAATCGAGACTTTTGTTTCTCAGATTCAAAACATTGCCGCACAAACAAACTTGCTGGCTTTAAACGCTGCTATTGAAGCCGCTCGCGCTGGTGAGCAAGGCCGTGGCTTTGCTGTAGTAGCCGATGAAGTTCGCGCGCTAGCGGCTCGCTCAGCCGATGCTTCTGAGCAAATTACTAACCTAACCACAACTATTAAGACGCAAACTGAGCTAGCCACCACTGAAATTGCCAATCAACAAGCAGAGACCGAAAAAGTTACTGACATTTCAAACGCAATTAATAAAGTAATTGTGATTGTCTCTGATGCTGCAGATAGCATGTTTGAGTCGATTAAAAAAACCAGTCATGTGTCTTTCTTACAGTCGGTTAAGCTGGATCACGTTGCTTGGAAAACAGAAGTTTATAAAAATATTATCGGCATTGCTCACAAAGAAGCTCATGACTTTACTACCCATACGCAGTGTCGTTTAGGAGTTTGGTATTATCAGGGTGAGCATCCTGATGGCTATCAAACAACGCATCAGTACTCGAATTTAGAAACACCTCACCAGAAGGTTCACGACTCTGGTCACGAAGCTTTGGAGTTCTATAAAGCGGGCGATATTAAGAAAATGCTGCACGCACTCGATAGCATGGAAGTTGCAAGCGTTGATACCACGCATCTTATTACAGCGTTGGAAACTCAATACTAGTACTTCTGTGTTGTGTGAATGACCATGCAGAGACTTGTAAAAAATAGTGATGAGCGTGCTACACTTCAGTTCACTATTTTTTCTTCTATTTGAGCTCTTTGTGTAATGGATTTCCTCTGGATTCTTATCGCCTTTGTTTGTGGCCTAGCTGCGAAACAAATTAATCTGCCCCCGCTCATCGGTTATTTAGCCGCGGGGTTTGGTTTGCATGCTTATGGGGTGCAACCTCATGAAAACCTAGAAACCTTAGCAAATTTAGGCATCACCTTGATGCTGTTCACCATCGGTTTAAAGGTTAATTTTAATACCTTACTAAAAACATCGGTTTGGGCAGGCACCAGCTTGCACATGATCAGTTGGGTTATTGTGGGTACTTTGTTGCTCAAAGGCGTTGCACTCTTGGGCATCAACTACTTTGTTGACCTCGACTGGATCTCACTTGCCCTCATCAGTTTTGCTCTAAGCTTTAGTAGCACTGTCTGTATTGTTAAACTTTTAGAAGAAAAAAATGAGATGAAGGCGCGCCACGGCAAGCTGGCCGTTGGTATTTTAGTGATGCAAGATATTGTTGCGGTGGCTTTTTTAGTTATTGCGACTGGCAAGATCCCTTCATTATATGCCTTTGCGCTATTACTGTTATGGCCCGCTCGCCCACTCTTAAATCGTATTTTAAATCAAGCCGGTCATGGCGAGCTATTACCGCTTGTGGGGTTTTTCCTTGCTATTGGCGGCTTTGAATTATTCCAGTTGGTAAACATGAAAGGCGATCTGGGTGCCTTAGTAATTGGTTTACTGCTTAGTTCCCATATTAAATCCACTGAATTGGCAAAATCACTATTAAGCTTTAAAGACATTTTCTTGATTGGATTTTTCTTATCGATTGGTTTTACCGCGCTGCCAACAACCGAAATGATTCCTGCTTTGTTGGTGATTACCGGCATTCTTATTATTAAAGGTATTTTACTGTTTCATATTTTGGCCGCCATTGGTGTACCTGGGCGCAATATGTTCCTTGGCAGTATGATTTTAACCAACTATAGCGAATTTGGCTTAATCGTAACCGCCTTGTGCGTTCAAAATGGCTGGCTGGATAAAGACTGGCTGGTGATTATTGCACTCGCCGTAAGTGTCTCATTTATCTTTACCAGTATTTTTTACGAGTATGCACATACCGCTTATGCATACGCACGAAAATGGGTTAAATATTTTGAACGACCTCAGCCCACACCGATTTATCAAGAACAGCTCAAACATGCTGAAATTCTTGTCATTGGTATGGGCCGAGTAGGCCGCAGCTCTTACGACGTTTTGCATGCGCAGCTAGGCGATAAAGTGTGGGGAGTTGAATCGGATATAGATAAAGTTCGCCGCCATCGTGAAGCGGGCCGTCACATTATTTTAGGCGATGCAGAAGACGCTGATTTTTGGGAAACTCGAGAGTTGTGGCATATTAAACTCATTATGCTAGCTATGCCCTCTGTGAACGACATTACCGACATTACTAACCAGCTTAATATTAGTGGCTATCAAGGTCATGTTGCTGCCATTGCACGTTATGAAGACGAGCGTGAGAAATTAAAAGATCTAGGCATTGAAAACGTATTTAACTACTACGTTGAAGCCGGTACCGGCTTCGCAGAAGAAAGCCTGCATTTACTCGAGCAAGACACCGCGACAAAGACTGCTTAAATCATTCAGGTAAATATGGATAAACACACTATTTGGGTAGACGCCGATGCCTGCCCTAACGCGATTAAAGAAACCTTATTCAAAGCCGCTAACCGCAAAGAAATGGCCTTGATCTTAGTAGCAAATCATTACATTAAAGTGCCACCGTCAAAGTGGATTAGCAGCGTGCAAGTTGCATCCGGATTTGATGTGGCTGATGATTACATTGTAGAACAAGTGAAGCCGAATGATTTGGTGATTACCTCTGATATTCCATTAGCAGCTGAATTAATCGACAAAGATGCTCAAGTTATTAGCGCTCGTGGTGATATTTTTGATAAGAGTAACATCAAACAAAAGCTCAACATGCGCGACTTTATGGATACGCTAAGAAGTTCGGGGGAGCACAGTGGCGGCCAAGCCGCGATGAACGCCAAAGATAAGCAAACTTTTGCCAATGCCTTGGATCGTTATTTGGCCAAGCATTCATAAAAAAGACCCTATGAGTAAACTCAAAGGGTCTTTTTTTTCATAGTATTATATTCATACTATCAGCGACCTATTATTTCTTTTCGGTTGCTGGGTCACCATCATAGTCTTCTGGGAAAACTGTTTGATAACCTTGTTTATCTCTTTCTAAATCACTGTAAATCGCAATTACCAGTGAAATACCCATCAACACCATCACCATACTAAACGGCAAAGCACCAATGATCATAGCGGTCTGAATCGCGTTCAAACCACCAGCAATAATTAATCCACCCACTACCAAAGCAAGTGCAGCACCCCAAAACAAAATATGCGGACGCGCTTTTGGGCCTTCATCGCCGGCAGCATTAATGGTGTTAATGATTAACACCGCACTATCAGCAGAGGTAATTAAGTAAGTTAGCAGCAAAATCACCACAATAAACGACATAATATAAGCAATATTTTCACTCAACATCACACCCAGCATAACGAACAACTTGTCCGATAAAGGTGCTGCCGAAATAACACCGTTGGCCAACCCTGTGACCTCGAGATCAATCGCGGTGCCCCCGACTAAAGAGAACCAAATAAAACACATAATTGACGGTGCAATCATAGCGCCTAAAATAAATTCACGAATGGTGCGCCCTTTCGAGATGCGCGCTAAGAAAAGCCCAACAAACGGTGCAAAAGCGATCCACCAAGCCCAGTAGAAAATTGTCCAAGCACCCTGCCAGCTGGCTAAAGCATCACCGGTCGCAGTGCCATCAGCAGTCCATACCGTTACCATGTTTTTAGGCACAGATAAGACATAATCCCAAAGACCTACAAACAAGTTACTGATGCCAAAAAATGTTGAACCAAAAACTAAAAAGAAAAACAAAATGAAGAATGTCAGCGCCATATTAAAGTTAGACAACCACTTAATGCCTTTGCCAACGCCCGACAATGCAGAAAGTGTTGAGCCACCCATTATGATCGCCAAAGCAAACAATACACCCGCGGTTGAGGTCGATCTATTACCCTCTGCATCGTACTGAAACAACCAGTCACCCACACCTAGCTTAGATAGCCCAGAAATGAATTGTTCAACGCCGTAACCTAGCGTTTGTGCCACACCTAAGACGGTGGCAACTACCGCAATAACATCGACCGAATGACCAATTTTACCGGATAATTTTTCACCAAATAGCGGGGCTAAAGAAGAGCGGATTGTTAGCGGCAAACCGCGGCGATAAGCATAAAAACCCAGTGATAAGCCAACGATTGAATAACAACCCCAAGCAGCAAAACCCCAATGGGTAAACGACCAAATGTAGGCATCGCGAACATTACCAAGAGTACCTGCCTCGGTAACGCCTAAAATAGAGCCCGGGCTTTTTGCAAAATGATACATAGGCTCTGCAGCAGCAAAGGTTAGCATACCAATGCCAATGCCTGCGCCAAACATCATTGAAAACCATGAGAACCGAGAAAATTCTGGCGTATCATCATCCATTCCTAAGCGTAACTTGCCCACTTTCGGCCACAAGGCTAAAGCAAAACAAAGAATAACAAAGAAGGCCATGGCATAAATATACCAATAGTTGAATACAGATAAGATGAAAGTATTGAGTTGCCCTAAAACAGAAGCGGCATTTTCAGGAAAGGCAATTGCCCAAAGAATTAAAGCACCGACCAAAATCTTGGCCGTAATCGTTACGTTTTTACTGAACCCTTGGTAAAAACCGGACTGGGATACCCGGATTAATAAGTTAGTAATTGGGGGTTTGGTGAACATTTTTTTTAAATGCATCAATTTTCACTATGCTAGGAGTAAGAATCCATTATACACAGCTTTACAATAATACAAATTTAGTCGATAGATTAAAGCACAGGACTATTGTTAAACACGCATTAATAAGTACATATTAATCGACGCGATTGTTTGCCAACAACTGCAGCATAAATTCTACTGTGGCCGCAGGTTCTTCCAATGGAAAGCAGTGTTTTTCACCAAATTCATGCAAAGTTACCCATTTACTTAGTTTATTAGCTTTTGCCGAGCCTTGATGCACAAAAAAGTAAGTATCTTTAGCTGTAACAATATCAGTAGGTGTGGATAACTTCTTTACTGACTTCCATAAACTTTTTGGGAAAGATGCAAATATAGATGCCTCATAACTGGGAGGGCAAGACAACTGACGCTCGCCTTGTTGATTAACATGAGAGGCAGAATCAACAAAATGTGCCATCACCTGTGCATCAAAATTACGGTATAAACGCTTTTTGTAAAGCTCATTTTTCATCTCGACCGCACTCGGCCAAATATTCTTTCTTTGATTTACTGATTTATAAGAAGCTGTTTTTTTCCAAAGCCCCGTCACACGCATAAAATACTGCGAAACCGATAACGCTGGGGGAATCAAAATAGGGTCAAGCAAGATAATACGGCTAAAAAGATCCGGATTACGACTAGCCGCAATTAACGTTAAAACACCACCAAATGAATGACCAATACCAACCACAGGACCTTTGTTGGCAATATCCATTTGTTGACGCAATGACTCAGCTAATGCATCGGCCATTTGCAACCAATCGGGCATGCTGTTTTGCGACCAAGTTGTGCCTCCTTGGCCTGGAATATTACTAATGCAACAATCCCAATCTTCAGGCAATAAATGCAGCAGCGGAATCAATGTTCCAGCAGAAAAACCATTACCATGTATAAAGTGCACACGTTCTTTTGGTTGCTCCACATAACGGTTGAAACCGTGTATGTCGTGACCAAAAGATGTACTCTGCTGCCAAGGCTGTATGCCTGTAAAATCTAAGATATTATTCATACTGCCTTTTTAATGTAATCTATTGCGATATTCAATACGTGCTTACTCAATGTAGCAAAAATACTCATGATCGTTGCGCATCAAAACTAATAACTTCAGCAATAGAGGTCATACCTAGCTGCAACATCAATACTCGATCAACCCCCATCGCTACACCTGCGCAATCTGGTAAACCCATTGCTGAATGCTGCATAGCGGCCAATAATTTTTCATCTATAGGGCGTTCCGTCCCACTGAGTGAATGTTCAAAGCGCTGGCGCTGCTCTTGTGCGTCGGTTAGCTCATGGTAGCCATTGGCCAGCTCCATGGCGTTCAAATACACCTCAAAACGTTCGGCAATCAATTGGCCCGCGTCATCGTGATTTAATTTGGCTAACGCCGCTTGGCTTGCGGGGTAGTTATAAATAAACACCAAACGGCCATGAGGTAGATTTTTTTCGACTTGGTGGCTCATAATCATATCCAGCCAACCATCACGATTTAATGCTAAATCAGCACCTGCTAAATTGATACCTAACTGTTGAATGTCGTCATCACTGCTGCTGAATGGATCCAAACCTGCATAATATGTAACAGCCTGCTGATAGGTTAAAAATAGCGGAGGTTGTTCTAACTCAATCGCACTATCAACCAATAACTCCTCGAGCAAATCAGCCACCTCATGCATCAATTCTTGATGGTCTATACCTACTCGATACCACTCCAGCATAGTGAACTCGGGGTTATGTCGCCCACCCGCTTCACCCGCACGAAACACCTTACCCAAGGCATAAATGTCACCACTGCCAGCACACAACAAGCGCTTCATCGAATATTCTGGTGAAGTATGCAGGTACAGCTTAGGCATGACATCACTAGCAGCGACTTCAATCGGTTCGATATTCATATCGGCCACAGGTGCACGATTAAGAATGGGCAGTTCTACTTCCAACGCATTGGTTTCGATAAAAAATTCACGGATAGCGCGGTTAAGATCAGCACGAGCGTGCAATGCTGTAAGGCTGGCACTAGGCTGCCAAATAATGGGGTCGGTCATAACTGCTCTTTTAAGTAGCGTATTAAAGGCGGCTCATTAAAAAAGGAAGCCGAAGCTTCCTTATTGCAAGTACTAATGTGGTTATTATTTAGCTCGGCTAACGTATTCACCCACACGCGTATCAATTTTTAATACTTCCCCTATTACGATGAATAATGGCACGCTAACCACAGCACCTGTTTCTAGTGTGGCCGGCTTTGAACCACCTTGAGCGGTATCGCCTTTAAGGCCTGGGTCGGTTTCAGTTACTTCTAGATCAATGAAGTTCGGCGGAGTAATGCTCAGTATCTCACCGTTAAACAAGGTTACATCGTAAGCAAGCTGCTCTTTTAGCCAATTTTTATTTTCGCTAACCGCTTCTTCAGAGGCACCTAGCTGTTCAAAAGAACCATCGGTCATCATGAAATGCCAAAACTCACCATCGCTGTATAAGTATTCCATTTCAACGTCCATTACGTCGGCACCTTCTAGCTTTTCGCCAGATTTAAAAGTGCGTTCCCATGTACGACCGTTTTTAAGGTTTTTCAATTTAACGCGGCTAAAGGCTTGGCCTTTACCCGGCTTAACGTATTCATTTTCAACGATGGCACAAGGATCGCCATCCAGCATTACTTTAAGACCTGATTTGAATTCGCTGGTAGAATAATTAGCCATGTGACCTCGACAATGTATTGGTGGGGTTCCGTAAAACCGGCCCCAGTAAAAAGAGCTATGATAACCGAAACCCCTTTAGTGATCGAATATTTAACCGATAATAGTGCGCCTCAAGATGAGGAAAGTTGGAATCAGGTACTATCAAAAGCCACCAAAGACGTTAAATCCTTACTGGCTTATGTTCAGGTTCCTTTATCTGACCTTAATCAGCGCCAACAAGCTTGTGTGGATTTTCCATTATTAGTACCGCAACCTTTTATAGATAAAATAGAAAAAGGTAATGCCTTAGATCCATTATTACTACAGGTGTTACCGCAAGGCGCAGAGTTAGATGCAGCAGAGGGATTTATTGATGATCCGCTGGCTGAAAAACACAGCAATCTGCAAAAAGGGCTTATCCACAAGTATCATGGCCGTGTCTTGGTTTTGCTGAGTACTGGCTGCGCGGTAAATTGTCGCTACTGTTTTCGCCGTCACTTTCCCTACCAAGAAAACCGTATGAGCAAGAACGACTGGCAGGCAACCTTAAATTACGTGGCTCAAGATAGTTCGATTGAGGAGTTAATTTTAAGCGGAGGAGATCCTTTGATGCTGAACGATCAGCAGCTTGAGAAATTCATTACTCAAGCAGAAAAAATTTCTCATTTGCAGCGTTTAAGAATTCATACCCGTTTACCTGTTGTTATTCCCCAGCGCATTACTGATAGTTTTGTTAAAATCTTACAATATTCACGCTTCGATTGTGCGATAGTGCTGCACATAAACCATGCTCGTGAAGTAGATGCGATATTAACCAAATATTTAAGCAAGCTTACGCGTGCTGGCATAACCTTGCTTAATCAAGCAGTATTATTGCGCGGAGTGAATGATTCACTTGAAGCTCAAACTGAATTAAGTAAAATTCTATTCAGCGCGGGGGTTTTACCGTACTACCTGCATTTGTTAGACAAAGTAAAAGGTGCACATCATTTTGAAGTAAGCGAATCGGATGCAATAAAACTGCATCGTCAACTACTCTTAAAATTGTCTGGTTTCTTAGTGCCAAAATTGGTGCGAGAAGAAGCAGGAAGAGGAAGTAAAACGCCCGTACTAGTTACTGACTTATTGCCAGTAAACACTGGCGACCAGTAAGCAAACAGGTTAATCTGGGGCGGTTTTACACAGGATCAGTGAAGATCCGCTATAATTCAGACTATCTACTTAGTTAATTTACAATGGTGGTAATAACACGGCATGGAAAGCAATAAAACGCCTATAAAGCTTCATATTCCGAGCCCAACGCAACAACAGCTTTCTTTTTGTCGAGCCAATGTTGATGGCGTTACCGCTTGGGCTAAAAGTCTCCCTATGGCTAATACTGGGGAAGCTGCGCGACAGTTATATCAGGCGATTCGTGAATTAAACCAGCTTGATGCAGATCCACTGCTGCGTTTTAAATTACTCGAAGTCGTACGCCCCTATATTTACTCTATCGGTACATTACTCGCCAAGCACTTTTTGCAAACCTCAGTTTCTTTAAACGAGCGCCAATTAAAAATTGCTAATTTAGGCCAATCTTTACAATCTCATTTAGCAACCGGCTATAAATTGGTGGTCGCCAATAGCATTGCGGCCATGGCAACAACCGACAAGCCTTCAAAAATCGTCGCTGTTTCTATCCATCGTGCCATTACTGATACAACATGCACCATATTGCGTGCATTTCAGCTTTATTGTCAGCCACCTGAACGCGCTTGGTCAGAAATAAACCAATTGTATCTACTGGCTGAAATGAACCAGCTACAAGCAATAAAAATTACTGATACTCAAAATCGTTATTTAAGCACCTCTGATATTAACGCCGCGTTTATTCGCGCACATTTATTAGGCACATCAAAACCTAATAATTTACGCCAACAGGATCTTGCGCAACTGTATGATGCAACCGAACTGTGGGCAAACAAGGTAAACATTACCGACAGTGATGATGAATCTGCATTGTTTATCATTAACCTTCACCGCGACAGTGTTGCACAGTATCGTCAACATTTACGCGATGAACAAAAACCCCTATTTAGAAGCCTTTACACCGAAACCTTAATTGAAGAACTAAAGGCTTACGCGGCTAACCCACAAAGCCCTAACAACAAGATTACGGTTCCTGGCAAGCTCAGCGATAACCTTCTTACGCACTCTATTCAAGCTTGGGGAATTCATTGGCAACGATCTTTCAGACGCATGCCGACCGAAGGTCAATTACGTTTATGCATCGGTCTCAGCGCAACTCATTATTACATTGCGGGTAAAAAAGAGTTCGAAAAGCAGCTGGCATCTTTACGCCCCCATAATGAAGAACAAGTACCCGTTGTTGATATGGGTAAACGCTCTAATAGCGATGTGTGGTCTGGCGCTTTTGATGTAGATGGTTCTAAAATGCCTGAAAACCACACCATTGATACCATCGAATTCATTAGTAAACACAACAAAAAAGAAGACGCAGAAGAAACCGATACTGCTTTGAAATACCCTTCACACGAAGTTATTCTTATTAATACCAGCCCAGGGGGCTATTGCTTACAGTGGTCGGGTGATTTGCCTCCAAGTATTCAAGCTGGTGAAATTTTAGGCATTCAAGAAACGGGTGTTAAACATTGGGCTATAGGGGTTATTCGCTGGATACGCCACTTGGGCAGCTCTGGCATTCAGCTCGGTATTGAGTTGCTAGCGCCTAAAGCAGAAGCCGGCGCGGCACAACTACTGCAAAAAACCGGTGATAATGGTGATTATATGCGTTCTTTATTATTGCCTGCTATTAAAGCTATTGCTCAACCAGCAACGTTAATTCTGCCGCGCATGCCATTTAGAACCGGCAATAAAATTAATATTCTGCACCAAAACACCAACGGTCGACAGCAGTTAACCAAACGCATTATTTCAACCAACAGTTTTAGTCAGTTTCAGTTTCGCAGCAATGGCATTAAGCCTCCTGCTCCTGCACTTGAAAATGACATAAAACTAAAAGATGATGATTTTGATTCGTTATGGAATAAACTCTAGTAGGCTAGAGTTTATATGCAATACTGTTTTACATTTCACACCTGTTATATCTTATGAGACTCCTTATAATAAACTGATAACCGAATAATCCGAACCACCTGCGAATACGCTCAAGAGTTACAACTTCATGTTACACAATGGTCGCGAAACACTGCACTTATTACTGTTAACTCAAAATCAAAATGATGCCGAGGCTCTCGTCAGCCTGTTGCGCAATTCTGGGCGTTCTACCCGTGCTCACATGGTGTCTTCGATCACCGATTTTATTGAACAAATACAAGAAAAAACATGGGATCTAATCCTTGCTGAGCCGAATGCCCAAGATATAGAACCGAAAGAATTATTTAAACAAATCAAGCGCCTTGATAAAGACATCCCAGTGATCATGCTGGCAGAAGACGTTGATCCTATGGTGCTCGAGTTCTATTTGAAACTGGGGGCTTGTGACGTCGTGCCAGAAGACGAAAGCAATTTACTCACTATGATTATTCAGCGTGAACTTGGCAACTTAACCACACGCCGTACACTGCGAACTCATCAAGTAAAACTTCGCGACGCCGAAAAACGCAGCCAATCTCTATTAGAAAACTCGAAAGACGCCATTACCTACATTCACGATGGTATGCACATTTATGCCAATCAAGCGTATTTAGAATTATTCGGTTATGAAACAGTAGACGATCTAGAAGGCATGCCAGTAATGGATATGGTAGCCAGCGCAGATCAAGACAATCTAAAGCAATCATTAAAAAGCTTTTTAATAAATGGCGGCCACGTTGACCTTGAATACAAAGGTTTAAAAACTGACCATTCTGAATTCCCGATGACCATGTCGTTATCGTCTGCAAATTACGCCGATGAAGCCTGCACGCAAGTAGTTATTCGAGCAGAATCCGGTCAGTCCAACTTAGAAGGGCAGTTAAAAGAAGCCAGCAATCGCGATGTATTAACTAGACTGTATAACAAGCCGTACTTTATAAATTGCCTAGAATCGATTGTTGATCGTGCTGTGTTAACCGGCAGTACAGGCGCCATTATGTACATCAACATCGATCGCTACAGTAAAATAAAATCTCAGGTGGGTATTAACAATGCCGACACCGTGCTTGTCAGTGTGGCAAATTATTTAAAATCAGTTACCCATAAAGATGAAGATACCCTTGCCCGTATTGGCGAAGACGTTTTTGCTTGGGTAAGGCCTAATATTAGTGCCGAAGAAGCACTCGCCACCGCCGAAAAACTTCGCAGTGGAATCGAACATCTAGTCATCGACGCTAACTCACAAACCGTTACCATCACCACCAGCATTGGTATTGCCTTAATTAATGAAAGCTGCAGCGACCCTAGTGAAATACTGCAGCGCTCGCATCAGGCAGCAGAAGCGGTAAGATTCGATAAAGGTCACGTACGCGGCAACGGTATTCATCTGTACGTAGCAGAAGAAATTGCACCCGATAATAGCGATAGCGGCATTGAGCAACAGGTACTGGCAGCGTTAAAAAATAACTCTTTCAATCTTTTGTTCCAGCCATTAATTAACCTTAAAGGTGACGAACAAGAACATTACGAAACCCTATTGCGCATGCCACAAAATAACGGTGAAGAGATTTCGGCAGGGGATTTTTTAAACGGCACTGTTATAAATGACGATTTAAAACGTAAAATTGATCGCTGGGTGATTTTGCATTCAACTAAACTGTTAAGTGAACAACGCCAGCAAAATATGAAAACCCGCTTATTCGTTAATTTAAGTACTGCTTCAATTATGGACACCACCCTTTCTAGCTGGATTGGTGTGGCCTTAAATGCAGCTCGATTAGAAAAAGACGCAGTGATTTTTCAAATCAGCGAAGCTGATGCCACTAAATTCTTAACTCAAGCACAAGCATTTACCGCTGATTTAAAATCAAAAGGTTATTTGTGTGCTATTTCACGCTTTGGTTGCTCGTTAAAACCTTTCCAAGCATTAAAACATTTGGCATTAGATTACGTAAAAATAGATGGCTCATTTACCCATGAATTGAAGCAACCAGAATCACTGGAAACTCTCAAGAACATGCTGGCTGAATTACACGAACAAGACTTTAAAACGATTGTGCCATTAGTCGAATCAGCCAAGGCTGTAGCCTCACTATGGCAACTAGGGGCACACTTTATACAAGGGTATTACGTACAAGCACCACAAACCGGAATGGCCTATAATTTTTCCGATGACGATGAATAATCTTCACTCTTTTTTACCTGATTACACGACGCAACTCTTTTTTAACTCTGCTACAATTCTTGCACTTCTTATAAATCCTTATTATTGATTTGGGCTGGTTATTCAGCCCTCTATTGAGTGAGACTTTAAAATGCCAGAATATCGCAGTAAAACCTCAACCGGTGGCCGTAACATGGCTGGCGCTCGTGCCTTATGGCGCGCAACAGGAATGAAAGACGACGATTTCTCAAAACCCATTATCGCCGTTTCCAACAGTTTCACTCAGTTTGTCCCTGGCCACGTTCACCTAAAAGACATGGGCCAGCTTGTTGCTCGTGAAATTGAAAAAGCCGGTGGCGTTGCTAAAGAGTTTAATACCATCGCCGTTGATGACGGTATTGCTATGGGCCACGACGGCATGCTGTATAGCTTACCTAGCCGTGAAGTGATTGCTGATAGCGTTGAATACATGGTAAATGCGCACTGTGCAGACGCCATTGTTTGTATCTCTAACTGCGACAAAATCACCCCCGGAATGCTACTTGCTTCTTTGCGTTTAAATATTCCAGTGATCTTTGTTTCTGGCGGCCCCATGGAAGCCGGTAAAACCAAATTGTCTGAACACAAGCTCGATTTAGTCGACGCCATGGTGATTGCAGCCGATGATAATGCCACTGACGAAGAAGTAGCAGAATACGAGCGTAGCGCTTGCCCTACCTGTGGCTCTTGCTCGGGCATGTTCACCGCCAACTCGATGAACTGCTTAATGGAAGCATTAGGATTAGCCCTACCCGGTAACGGTTCTACCTTGGCCACTCACGCCGACCGCGAACAGCTGTTCTTAAAAGCTGGTCGCCAAATTGTTGAAAACGCTAAACGTTATTACGAGCAAGATGATGAATCTGTATTGCCACGTTCTATTGCTAACTTTAAAGCGTTTGAAAATGCGATGACCCTAGACATCGTAATGGGCGGTTCTACTAATACTATTCTTCACTTATTAGCCGCTGCGCAAGAAGCTGAACTGGATTTCAACCTAAAAGACATAGACCGTCTTTCTCGCAAAGTACCACAACTGTGTAAAGTAGCTCCTAACTCGCCGCACTATCATATGGAAGACGTTCACCGTGCTGGTGGTATCTTCGGTATTTTAGGTGAAATTGATCGTGCTGGTTTATTGCACAGCGATTTGCCAACGGTTCATAGCAAGAGCATGACAGAAGCGTTAGACACTTGGGATATCATGCGTAACCCTACCCCAGAAGTGATTGAATTCTTCCGTGCAGGCCCTGCCGGTATTCCAACACAAACAGCGTTTAGCCAAAGCACTCGCTACCCTACTGTTGATGGCGATCGAGAAAATGGTTGTATTCGCAATCTTGAAAATGCTTACTCACTAGAAGGCGGGTTAGCCGTTTTATATGGCAACATTGCCCTTGATGGTTGTGTCGTTAAAACTGCCGGTGTAGATGAATCTATTCATGTTTTCCACGGTAAAGCGAAAATTTTTGAATCTCAAGACAGTGCGGTCGCTGGCATTCTTGCAGACGAAGTAAAAGCAGGCGACGTGGTAATCATTCGCTACGAAGGTCCTAAAGGCGGCCCGGGCATGCAAGAAATGCTATACCCAACGTCTTACTTGAAATCTAAAGGTTTAGGCGCAGCATGTGCGTTATTAACCGATGGCCGTTTCTCGGGTGGTACGTCTGGCTTGTCAATTGGTCACTGCTCTCCAGAGGCTGCTTCTGGCGGCGCCATTGGCTTGTTAGTAGACGGCGACGACATTGTTATTGATATTCCAAACCGTGCGATCAACGTACAGTTAAGCGATGAAGAACTTGCTGAACGCAGAACAGCACAAGATGCTAAAGGCTGGAAGCCGGTTGAATTCCGTCCGCGTAAAGTAAGCACTGCATTAAAGATCTATGCAAAGTTTGCTACCAGTGCCGACAAAGGCGCCGTACGTGATTTAAGCCTGCTCGATTAATTTAATCGAGTTTGTTTTGTTCAGTCGCTTATTTAACGCCTTAATCAGTTGCTGATAAAATGATTAAAGTGACTTAAAGTGACTTAAAGTGACTTAAAGTGACTTAAAGTGATTAAATAATGACTAAATAGTGATTAAATAGTGGTTAAATAATGACTAAATAGTGACTTAAAACAGAACAATAAAAAACGCCGATACTTATACTATCGGCGTTTTTTTATATTTAGAATATGCACTCAGCAAGGAATCTGCATGCCATACTCTGCCCTACTTTATTTATTACTTGGCGCCTTAGCATTATCCACAGGCTGTTCCAGTACGCCGCTTGCCAACTATGAAGAACTCGATAGCCTCAGCATGGTTAGCGCAGAATTTTCTGGCGACTCTGAGCGAGCACTCGTAGACGCAGAAAATAAACACGAAGCTGCTCTGAATGCCAATATGACATTTTATGCACCATTTCACATGGCACAAGCTGAGCAAATGCTCACCAATGCCCGCGGACTGGAATTGAATGGCCTGCAAGAAGAAAGCTTAAAAGCCTCGGCACAAGTTATTATGCTATTACGCGGTGCCACAGAAAACAAAAACAAGGTTGAGCAAACGCTAACACCTTTATTACAACAAAAGCAGGTACTTGAAACACTCAATAGCCCCATCATTTTACCCAATCAATTTAATCAGCAAATGGCCAAGATCAAAGAACTGATCATAAATATCGAAACCAATAAAAAACCATTATCCATGGGCATACTTTTGGATATTATGGCGGATTTACAGCAGCTAGAATTGGATACGCTATTAACCACACACTGGCTGCCAGCTAACAACACTCTAGAAAAGGCCAGAGCAGAAAACGCTGAAAAATTTGCACCCAATAGCTTTATAAAAGCCATTAATAGCGTCAACAATGCCGAAACCTTTATTCGTAACAATATTAGCAATCGTGAAGCGATTAAACGCGAAGGTTTTCAAGCCTTGCGCACAGCACAGCATGCCTTGTACATTGCTCGCGACGCAGAATTATTGGTTGGTTTAACCCACCAAACAGCAGAAACCGTGATTTTAGGAATAGAAGATCTTTTGGCTAAAATCAGCCGTGCCTTGAATATGGACAGCGTCACTCACATGGCACTAACCGATCAAGCCAATGCCATTGCGCAAGCGGCTGAAACGCAGCGCAGTCGTTTAATGGCTCCGCTGCAAACGCGCATTAGTCAGTTAGAAAAACAGCTTGAATTACTTATGACAGAGAAAAAAGAAATCTCTAAAGAATAACTATTCATCTCCCATGACAATATTTTTGCCAGCCTCTTTAGCCTGGCTTAAATATTCGTCTGCTTGATTCAACATAGCGTTAATACTGTTTAATTTAATGTTGGTAATACCTGCACTGAAAGCGACACGAACAAAACTGTCGTCGCTCACATCAATAAGTTTTGTGGCAATATGCGTCTTAAACCCATCGATTAAACTAACAACCTGAGCATTGGTTAAGCCGGCGACCAATACGCTGAATTTTTCTCCTTCAAGTCGTGCAACTAAAAAACGACCTAATGTATTATTCAATTCTTTGGCAAAGTAGATCAGTGCAGCATCCCCTGCTTCGTGGCCATATTCATCGTTTATCCGTTTAAAATCATCAAGATCAATCACCGCTAAAGCTAAATCGCTGTGGGTCTCTTGTGCATGGGATAATAAGATTGCACCTTGATCACAAAAATAACGGCGATGAAATAAACCCGTTAAATAATCTCTGTTCGCTTGATCTTGAATCTTTTGCATTTGTTCTAGCGATTCAATGTTATTGGTAATCCGACAGTAAAACTCTTCTTGCTGGAAAGGTTTGTTTAAAAAGTCATTCGCGCCGTTTTTAATAAATTTAATCGATAGCAAACCACCGTCTTCCCCCGACAATCCAATAATCACCATATTTGATTTTTCTAAATTCTTACGAATCGACTGCACCAATTCAAAGCCGTTCATCTCTGGCATATTATAGTCAGTGATTACCATTTTAATATCAGGATGCTGGTTTAACTGGGTTAGCGCCTGCACACCATTTTCAGCTTCTAATACTTGGTATTTGTGAGACAGCAACAAGCGCGAAATGTGCTTTCTGTATTGCAGAGAATCTTCAACCACCAGTACTTTTATATCTTGGTTTTTAGCCAAACGATTCAGCATATTAATGGCATACCGATACGAATAGCGGCTTTCTTTGACAACATAATCAACCACGCCCTGCTTAACTAAACCTTCGCGCTTTTTGTCGTTATAGCTGCCCGTTAACACCACTACAGGGAATTTTTCGTGCAATAAAAAATCCACCAATTCACCGTTCGGTGCATCGGGTAATGCAAGATCGATCAAACCAGCGAATAATTCATCTTTGTGCTGATCATACAAGGCAACGGCTTCTGCCATTGAAGTAGCAAATAAAGGCTCTAAGTTGAGGCTTTGCTTGGCTAAGTGCTTTAAAATTTTTAAGATAACATGGCTATCTTCAACAATGAGGACTTTGTTCTTCATGACGACTCTCTGCTATGTATTACTTTGAGTATAGAACAGATAAACCGAGTTATGATTACGTCACTCATTAATTAAAAACAGCCAGATTAAGGCAATCCCTGTAATTAAAAGGTAACCGTTAAGCCTAGACTAATATTGCGCCCAGGTTGTGGCGCTTGCTCTTTTACAAACGACGTATGCTGTCGAATTTCTTCATCCAGTAAGTTGTTTGCTTTCATATCAATGCGATACTCGTTATTAGCCAAAAGCGCCTGATAACTCATACCCAATGTTAATAAATCATAACCTAAAGTGCTGTCTTCATTGTCGGCCACGTGTGTTTGTTTTTGAACTTGCTGCCATTGCCCATACATTGTCCAATCAGACGACGTTGATAACAGTGCCATTGTTGATAATTCAAAACCGAGGCCAATGCGATCTGCCGGAATGCGCGGTAAATCATCTGCACGAACACGATCAGCCATCGCTGTTAAGGTTAATCCGTCTAATAAGCGGTATTCAGCATCCAATTCGGCCCCCAGAAATTTCACATTGTTTTGAACATACTGATACTGGCCTAGCTCATCAACTTCTATACCGGTATTTTCGGCATAAATAAAATCGTTAATGCTGTTTTGGTAAATGTTCAAACCCGTGGTAAAACGGCCCTGTGTTTTGCGCAGACCCAATTCGATATTGAGTGCTTGTTCAGGATTTAAATCTGGATTACCCATATCAAAAGTTTGTGTGGCCGCATGAGACCCACAGGAAAAAAGTTCTTGCGTGGTCGGGGCTCTTTGAGCCGTTGTTACCGCAGCGGTTAACTGCCAAGATTTCATTGCGGCTATATTAAAATCTTTAATTAAGCCCAGCGAAGCACTGTGAGTATTAAACGTTTTATCGTCATAATCACTTTGTGCTAATTGTGTGCAATTTAAGCTGGCAGAACCTACAGAAAAATTACTGGCATCAGGGCGATCTGGAGAAATTTGTGCCTGTTCAATACGTGCGCCCACTTCAACCCCCCAGCCGGAAACGTCGGTTTTACCCAACCAAAAAAGCCCCACAACCGTACTGTCTGTTTCGGGCACGGTCACAGTACCGCCACTACCCACAAGAGCGCCACTGCCTGAACTAAAAGTATCTTGCGAAAACTGTACCCCAACCGCTTGGGCTATATTGGCAACAGGCGACAATAAAATCTCACTGCGTCCTTCGTATCCTTTGCGACGAAACTCTGTGCTCACTGCGCCGTCTTCTAATTCATCGTGGCGATAGTCGTTAAACCCTATGCGAAACTTAGCCGAATCAACACCGCTTAGTGGATTATCCCAACGGCTATCCACATCAATGCGCTGTTGACGCATTTCTATGCGCGCACCGTCTTCATCTTCTTCGTGCTCATGATGCTCTGCCGCTGTTTCTCCTGCTTCATGATCATGTTCATGTTCGTGTACATGCCCAGGTAAGCCGTATTCACTTTTGCTTTGGCTAATCGCAATGCCGACATAACCTGAGTTAAAGACATAGCTGGTGCCTAAAGTTAGCTGATTGTTGTAGGAGGTATCGGAGTTTGCGAGTACGTCATCATCGCTGTGTTGTTCGTGATGATGTTCGGCGTGCTCTGCTTCGGTTTCGTCTTCATGATCATCATGATGCTTTGCCAACTTAGGCAGCTCATATTCGTCACTGCGAAAGTGGCTTGCAGACACTTTCCAATGGACTTCGTTGCCATTATTAGCATCAACAAAGCCATTGTTGCGTATGCCAACGGTTTTGCCCTTATTCACACTGTCGTATTGTGCACGTATGACTGTTTGCGGCTCAGATTGCTCTCCCTGCCCTGTTGGTACTCGGCCATCAACGGTATTAACAACACCACCAAAAGCACCACTGCCATACATTAACGTGGCTGGGCCGCGCAGCACTTCTATTTTTTGTGCGTTAAAAGTATCGGCATTAACACTGTGATCTGGGCTGACACTGGAGGCGTCTAGGGTATCAATACCATCTTGTAATATTTTCACCCTCGCTCCCGACATACCACGAATCACCGGACGCCCAACCGAAGTACCGTAACTGGCATTATGAATACCGACTTGTGTGGCCAAGGTTTCACCTAAGCTGGTCGCTCGCTGACGATCTAAATCTTCTGCGATTAATAACGTTGCAGGCTGTGACATTTCATCCTGACCTTGGTCAAAGCTGTGTGCACTTATCACGACTTTATCGAGTTGCGCTGTGTTTGACGAAGTAGTCGTTTCTTCTGCATGCGCCGATACTCCTAGTAAGTAAGTCGTTAGTAAAGAAATCGGCAATGAAGTAGGTAAGGTTTTTAGTGATAATTTTTTCATGTGAGTATTTTCTCTTCGCATTAACGCCCACGCGAGCGCCAATAATCCTGCATTGGAATAGCTTGAAATAAGTTGAAACTGACTATTTTAAATAAAACGTTTTAACTAGCAGAGAGAAAAAAGCTGGGGGGTGCTCGCGATTGCTGAGAAAAACCGGGGTTAATAACAACCAATAGATCGACAAAACGCACAATCGCCACGTCGATAAACTGATGAGGTACATGAAGACTATGGCTAGAAACCGCAGCGTCGGTACTTGGGTAGGATGCACAATAATCACAACTGACTATCCCCCCCAAACTGTCATGATGACTGTGATCATGTAGGCCTTGAACAAGAGTCGAGGCAAGCAAAAGCAAGCCCATGACTAGGCTTAACATAAGATTTGGCGACGTTTTATTAAACAAATTACAAGGCACACCTGAGCGTGCTTGCAGTGTCTGCTTGTCGGTAAATTTTATGTGCATGGTAAAGGTGCTGATCCACTTTGAAATGTTATAAGATAACAATAGCGGCATTTTGCACAAACATTAAGAGAAAGTAAAGCGACAATCTCTGGTGTTGAACCGTTTTAAAATACTTGATGTCTCATAAACAAAAGAGGCTTTTAAGCTAAAAACGCTTTTAAACAAAAAACGCTTAGCGTTTATTCCAAGCCAAGCACTCTGCTAACGTAATCCCTTTACCACCAAATATATCCAGCGCACTGCCAATGGTTAAATCGACCTTGCCGCCAGACAATTCATCAACACGTTTAAGGTCGTCGATAGATCGCGCCCCACCCGCATAAGTCACGGCAATCGTGGCGTGCTGGCCCAGCAAACTCACCAGCTCTTCATCAATACCGGCCTGTAAACCTTCTACATCTGCCGCGTGAATTAAGAATTCATCACAATGATTAGCCAGCTCGGTAAGCGTGTGCGCATCAACGGCGGTGTTGGTTACGGTTTGCCAGCGATCGGTGGCGATGTTCCAGCCCGTTGCGGTGCGGCGACAGCTCAAATCTAACACTAAGCGATCTTTGCCAGTTTCTGCTTTAAGTGCCTCTAAACGACGCCAAGAGAATTCACCATTTTCAAACAAGTAAGAGGTAACAATGACATGCGAAGCACCTGCTGTTAAAAACTCTGCGGCATTTGTTTGATTAACCCCACCACCAAACTGTAGCGCGTTCGGCCAAACCGCTAGGGCTTTTAACGCTTCGTCTTTGTTGCCTGGTCCTAACGCAATAACGTGACCGCCTTGCAAGTTATGCTTGCGGTATAAACTCGCGTAATAAGCAGCATCAAATTGGCTAACAAAGTTGGTATCAGCGCCTTGGTCATTCAAGCTACCACCAACAATTTGTTTAACTTTTCCTTCGTGTAAATCAATGCATGGACGAAACTGTGTCACTTTAAATCCTGCCAATATCGGTATGTAAAAAAATAGGGGAATGAATAGATGAATAAATAAGCGTGCAAAAAATAGCCAATCGTTTACTCACGTTTTTCTTCATCTAAATGCGCTTTTGGCTCAGATTCAGATTCTAAATCGGGATCTGCTGCGCCTTCACCCACGTCTGCTTGCTTTGTTTGTATACGTTGAGAGATTTGTAACTGAAAATAATCCTCCAGCGCTTGCGTTACTTGTTTTTCTTCTGGCTGTAGGTCTGTTTTTACCAGTACAATTAACGATTGTGCATGTACATGATCTTTGCCATTAGGGTGCGCCACTACGTCACCGTCTTTGGTCACATAACCCAATGCTGTACCCAAATTGGCTTGTACTAAAGCATTCACCACGTCAGCCCATGGCTCACCTTCTAGCCAAACGGGGTAACGGTGAGGATGGTCGTTGGCACGGGTAAACATATCTTCAATAATCACCTCTGAGCCAGGCGCATCCATTGAACGCACAATAATTTCTGGATAATTACGAATCGGCCTCAATACCGATTTAACACCCAAATCTTTCATGCGCTGGCGATTTTCATCAATAACGCACTCAATAATGGTTTTATGGCAGGCGTGCAACTCATTCAAACGATGGGCAACATCAAAAGTAAAACTATCACTGTCGCTAGCGTATTCATTGCGCGCTAAAACCACAATGTGTTTAGCTCGCTCGGCCCCTGCCATTTTTAAATCAGCTGGATTACTCGGTGTTCCATGCACGTGAACAGCACCCAGCTCACGCAAAAAATCGGGCAGTCCGGTAGGGAAATCGGTGTTTAATAATTGGATCGGCGTATCGGCATAATCTGAGTTTTCTCTAATTTGAGAGATTAAGCGGATAAAGTAATCTTCGCTATTATATTTGGGCGAATTAATAATTAAGATGTGCTCTTCCATATTCCAGTTCCAAAGTCCGCTTCTAATTTTTTCTCTTCGCGCTATGCGAAAATCGACGTAGTCACTGATCAAAAACGTCATCAAGGTGATACCACAAAAATAAATCAAACCTATGGTTGCTGCTTGCCCTAATGGCGTGGCCGGAGCCATATCACCAAAGCCAACCGTGGTGATGGTGGTTAATGTTAACCATATTCCTTGCCACAGGGTCATGCCTTCTAAAAACACCATCAAACTCGCGTGTAACGCAATCAGCGCCAACATCACTAAACCAGTCCGCATAACTGAGCGCTTAATGGTTTTTTCGGTTTGATACACGGCGTGTCGAATGCGCCGTTGGTGGCGAATAAAACGGGTAAATTTGCTCAATAGAGATCCTTTAAGAGGCTGCACTCGCTATAAGTACACTCAGATTAGCGTATTATCGATTCAGTTTATAGATTCAACTTATCGACTTATAAAAAGAAAGATCATGAACCAAGGTGTGAGTATACTAGCGATTTATTATACTGTTCGAGCTTATTAGTTTTTTGCTTTATTAATTTATTGTTTCATCATTCAAAGGCCATCATCAATGAGTAAACCCACCTTAGCGGTTATTGGCAGCGGTATTGCAGGATTGTCGGCGGCTTGGCTACTTCGCAATAAATACCAGGTTACCTTATTCGAACGCCATGCAACCCCCGGAATGGGGGCTTATGCAGTGAATGTAGGCACTAATACGCGCACTGGCAAAGCGGTTACCATTGATATTCCATTACGGGTGATTACTTCAGGTTATTACAACGAACTGTTTAACTTGTACCAGACCCTTGGCGTTAATATAGAACGTACCGATCATTCGGGTGCATTTTTTACTCACACCGGCGCCGATATTTTTCACTATAAAACCTATACCTTAGGCGAACGTCGTTTTGCTTTTTTAAACAGCCCCAAGCGCCTATCCAAACAAAATATTAGCCAAGGTATGGCTGCAATTAAATTCTTTGCCGAAATTAAAAAAGTCAATCTCGACAGCGTTACCAAACTCACCTTTGGCGAGTTTTTGCAGCAATGGCCTCATCGCCAAAGCGCTTTTATTAATGATGTTTTAATGCCCATGTTGTCGACAATTTGTACCTGCGATTACGACAGTGTTAAGCAATACCCAGCGACTATTATTATTGGCTACCTAGCTTGTGGGGTCGCAAAAGATGGAGTTTGGAAAGCCACCCATGGCGTTGCTGATATTGTGCAGCGTATAACCCAAGGCTATCAGGTGCAAGCTAACAGCCACATCCAAGCTATTGAATTTGGTGACATTGAAACAGCGCCTATTAAAGTCATCTATACCCAAGATCAGCAAACAAAAAGCCAAAGTCAGTCTTTTGATCACATCGTTATTGCTACGCAACCACAACACGCAGCGCCACTTATTGAAGCAGTAGATCCCCAACTGGCGAAGCACTTTAAGCAGATTAAGTTTGCCAAAAGTTCAATGGTGGTCCATCGCGATGACAGTATTTACCCAAGAGCTTGGCAAGATTTATCGCCAGTATGCTATTCGGTCAATCAAGATTTACAACGTCCCATGGCAACCGTATGTTTAAATAAATCGATGCCTGCGGTTAAAGATTGTCTGCCTGTTTTTCAAACGTGGCACCCAACAACAACCATTGCTGCCGATAAAACTCTGGCCGATGTCACGTTTGAAAGACCGGTTATTAACTTCGACACACTCAAACACATAGCGTTGATTAAGAACTCTATGCTAAAAAACAATAATCGGATTTGGTTTTGCGGATCTTACTTAGGTGAGGGCATCCCGCTATTAGAAGCGGGAGTGCAGTCTTCGCTGTTTGTTGCTAGCGCACTGGGTGTTCACAAGCCTTGGTAGTTGGCTTTAATTTGTTGGTAGCGTTCAGCATTTACACCTAAATCGGAATGACCTAAACGCGACGCCGAACGCAACTGAATGCTCGTTGGGCTCACCACCACTTCTACATCGTCAACAAAGCGCATTAATGTACTTTGATATTCGGCATGCAGGTAGTAACCCTGTATCGGCAGGGTTTTTTCTGTAATGATTTTGCCACCACTGTCGACTATCGCTGTCTTAATTGCTTGCTTGCTTGATTCAATATCCGCTTTCGGTATTAACGGCGCTTGGTAGTGATCTGCATCCGCAGCGTTATAAGTTTGCACGCAGTTAGGGGATTCTGGGCAAGCTCTTAATTTGCCATCAATAACCCCTAACTCTGCTGGTGGAGTCCCTGCACATGCCGTTAATAAAAACGCTACCGAGGTAGCGGTAAAAAGCTTAGTCTTCAAAAGTTGCATTGTGGTAAATCTCCTGAACATCTTCTAATTCATTTAACATATCCGTAAAGCGTTCAAACATTGCTACCGCATCACCGGTTATTAAATGATCCATTTGTGGTAAGTAAGTGATTTCTTGTACTTCAAAATCAATCTCTGGATTCATTTCAGTAAGCGCAGTTTTGGTTTTAAAAAACTCGTTAGGAGGTGTTAATACGGTAATCATACCGTCTTCACAATCGATGTCGCTTACGTCAACATCCGCTTCCATAAGAAATTCTAAAGCATCGTCTTCTGTCTCACCGGCAAATACGAACATAGCACGGTGATCAAACATGTGTGAAACAGAACCTTGGCTGCCTACTTTTACTTTACACTTAGTGAACACACCACGAATATCACCAAAGGTGCGGTTACCGTTATCGGTTAAGCAGCCAATAAGTACCATGCAGCCACCAGGGCCAATTCCTTCGTACAACGCTGGCTCGTAGTTTTCGCCTACTCCAGATGTCGCTTTTGCTAATGCTTTATCGATTACGTGTGTTGGCACCTGATCTTTTTTTGCACGATCAATCAAACCACGTAATGACAAGTTTGCAGTCGGGTCTGCCCCACCTGCTTTTGCACTCACATAAATTTCACGGCCATATTTGGAATAAACCTTAGTTTTTGCCGAAGCCGTTTTAGCCATAGACTCTTTACGGTTCTGATACGCTCTACCCATCGTGTTCATTCTTTATAGTTGCTAAAGTTGGCTAGATTGTACCTATAGTTGATGCCATCGGCTAGTCGGCAGCTGGCACAGAGAGAAGATACACAGGGCATTAATATGTGGTTAAGCTGCGAATAAGTTAAATAGTAGCGGCCTATAATTATGAGCCTAGGGTTTACAGATCTGTTAACATTCGGTTCATTATTATAAAAATAACGAGCCTGTTATATGACTGTTCGCAACACTTACGCCTATGAAAACGGTGCCCATAGCGTTTATGGATTTCGTACCGGCCGCTTTGATTTTGGCATCAACACCACCTTTATTATCTACCGCATGGGTGAAACACTAATCGATGCTGGCCCCAGCAATCAGTGGCCTACGATTAAACGTGTTCTCAAACCTCTGACTATAAAAACTCTGTTGATTACACACCATCATGAAGATCACAGCGGTAATGCTAACCGTATTGCCAAACTAAAAAAGCTAAAACCTTATGCGCCATTATTAGGCCGAGAAAAATTAGCCAAAGGTTACCCAACACCGTTATTGCAAAAACTCATTTGGGGTAGTCCACAAAAGGTAGAGACCGAAATATTACCCGATCAATTATTGGTCAATGCCGACAATCCCAGCCAAGCCAAGGTCATTGCTATACCTACTCCCGGCCATGCAAAAGATTTGACCTGTTTATTTTTACCTGAACAAAAGTATTTATTCAGTGGCGATATGTACATTTCTAAGTCGTTAAAATACTTACGTTCTGATGAGAATCTGCAGCAGTTAATCAACAGTTTAGAAAAACTGATCGCATTAGACTTTGAAATTTTGTTTTGCCCACACCGTGGCATTGTCGAAGAAGGCAAGAAGGCATTAAAAGAAAAATTACAGAATTTATTAACCCTGTGCAGCGAATCACAAAAACTGATGGCACAAGGTTTAACAGAAGCAGAAATTGTTATTCAGCTACTTGGCCCAGAAGATGGCTTAGCAAAAATGTCTAAATTTAATATCTCAAAAGGTAATCTTATTCGTCAGGCTATGAAATATAATTTTAAAGCCTAGCGGGTTCTTATAAAACCGCATTAAACAGTTAGCTTAACGTTAAAAGGAAAGAACATGGCCGGTGGAAGTTTATTAATGCTGCTTGATGATATCGCCAGCGTACTAGACGATGTCGCGATTCTCTCAAAAGTAGCCGCTAAAAAAACAGCGGGGGGTACTCGGAGATGATTTAGCCTTAAACGCCGAGCAAGTCAGCGGAGTACGAGCCGATAGAGAGCTGCCCGTTGTGTGGGCAGTAGCGAAAGGCTCTTTTCTCAACAAGTTCATTTTAGTGCCTGCTGCATTATTGATTAACGCCGTCGCACCATGGGCGGTGATGATCCTGCTTATGCTGGGCGGTGCGTACTTATGCTTTGAAGGTTTTGAAAAGATTGCACATAAGTTTATTCACAAAGACGAATACAAAAAACACAAAGCTTCACTGACTCAGTCTTTATTAAAACCTGCAGCGGATTTGGTCGCTTTTGAAAGAAAGAAAATCAAAGGCGCAATTCGTACCGATTTTGTTTTATCTGCTGAGATTATTGTGATCGTATTAGGGATTGTGCAAAGCGAACCCTTTATGACTCAGTTAACCGTACTGTCGTTATTAGCCATCGCTTTCACCATTGGAGTTTATGGTTTTGTTGCTGCCATCGTTAAGATTGATGACGCCGGTCTTTACTTAATTCAGGCAGCAAAAGATCAAGACTCGTTGGGAGCTACCCTCAAAAACCTCCTCGGCCAAGGCTTGTTAGCATTTGCGCCTAAACTAATGAAGACGTTAACCATTGTTGGCACCATTGCTATGTTTATGGTCGGTGGTGGAATTTTAATGCATGGTATTCCTGGCATAGAAGCAGCGCTTCATCAGCTGCAAGCAGGTATTAACAACGCTATTCTGGTTGCTCTACTGCCTTCTCTTGCAGGCACATTGGTCGGGCTTATCAGTGGCGCGTTGCTAGTACTGATTTTTAGTTTGGCGAGTAAGTGGCTGCCTAATAAGCAAGCCATTGAATAACTCTCCAGCCATTATATTGTTAATCTCGGGTATAAAAATCCGTTTAGAATCCACTGTTTAAGCAGACCTTTTTAATTAGAGAACCTCATGGCCCAAAAAATTTCAGAAAATACTAAATCAGAGGCACTTAAAATCGCCAAAGGTATCCAGAAACCGAAGCAAACAAAAGAGCAAACTAAGCTGATTAGCCAAGGAATCGAAAAAGGCATTTCGCTTTATAAGCAACAACAAAAAGCAAAAGCACGTGAAGCAGATAAACAACGCAAAGCGTTACTAAAAGAAAAACAGAATGAAGATTCAGCAAGCAATCAAGCGGATAAACAAGCTAGAAATATAAATGACGAAAACAGCAACCGTTTATTCACTTACGCACCTTGGTTATTGTTAGTGATCAGCTGGGCGGGGTTCATAGGTTTTGAATTAAATAGAATTTGAATTAAATAGAATTTGAATTAAATAGAATTTGAATTAACAAAATAATAGCGCCAGGTGGTGAGCCTAACGCTATGGTTTTATACGAACTTCTTATAAATGCTTTACCAGCATGGCTTTAATGGCCGAATAAGGATGGGCACCCACAGTCACATCAATATTTTCGCCATCTTTAAACACCATCATGGTCGGCAAACCACGTACACCGTACTTAGCTAACACTTCTGACTCTTCATCGGCGTTAATTTTAACAATTTTTAATTTGCCTTCAAACTCAGCCGCTAGTTCATCTAATACTGGGGCAATCATTTTGCAAGGGCCACACCAGTCGGCATAAAAATCGACAAGAGTAATACCGGTACCACCTTCTACATCACTGGCAAACTGAGCAGCAGTAATCATTGGTACTAATGTGTTGGCAGAATTATTAGCGTCTGTCATGGTCAAACCTCATCGATTTAATAAATATAACAACAGTGTAGTTGATCTGCACAAGACAACCAGAGTTGAAAAACGAATTGAAGATTCCACAGGTGGAACAATCTGATGATTAATGCTGGCTTAATATAAAGGTGAATATGAGGGTTAATATAGAGGTTAATGAAATATTTGAAACACACCGTTTGTTGTAAAAGCGCACGAAAATATTGCCATCTTTACGGAATTCGGCACTATGTACGCTGATTTTTTAGGTACAGTCTGATGGATTTACAAATATTAGCGGGTAAAAAAGCGTTAGCTGAAATTAAACAACACGGTTTAAGGCCTGAGCGAATTAAGCTTATGGTAGGTGCCAGCGGTGGCCCTAAGTGGTTAATGCTCAGTCGCTTAGATCAATACTTAAGTGAACACTTTTTACCCCGTGCAACCCAACCGATAGACTTACTGGGCTCAAGTATTGGTTCGTGGCGCATGGCATGCTATGCACAACAAGACCCATTGGCCACCTTTAAAGAATTCGAACAACTGTATACCCACCAGCGTTATAGTGAAAAAATTAAAGCAGAAGAAATCAGCGTTTACATTAAACAAGTTTTAGCGCAGTTGTTTTCTCCCAAACGAGCTCAATTCATTGTTTCTAATCCACTGCGAAAGCTACACGTTGTGGCCGTTCGCAACCGTAAATTATTAAATGGGCGCTCTAAAGCCGCACAAGGCTTTGGCCTACTGACTGCTGCCTCGGGTAATTTATTCTCTAGCAGAATTGTTGAAGCACTTTATCCACGCGTTATTATTAGCCCTCAGCAAAGCACTTCACCCTATTTTAATACCCCAGAAACCATCGAGCTGAATGCTAATAACCTATCAGCCTCTTTAGTTGCCTCGGGTGCAATTCCTATGGTGATGGAACCAACAAAAGTAGAAGGCGGAAAAGATCGCTGGTATTGGGATGGTGGGTTAGTGGATTATCATTTTTCTGGGCCTTTTAATGTCGATGACGGCTTAGTGTTTTACCCACACTTCTTTCCTAAAATCACCCCTGGCTGGCTTGATAAAGGCATACCGTGGCGCAAAGCAAAAGCGCAAAACTACGATAACGTGGTTATGCTGGCACCGTCTGAAGCCTTTATTGCTCGCTTACCCTACGGCAAGATTCCAGATCGCCAAGACTTTGTTGATTTATCCAACGAAGAGCGAGAAAAATCTTGGGCAACCGTATTAGCCGCTACCGATGGCTTGGTTGCAGAGTTGCATGCTGCTCTGGAAAAAGACGGCGCACGCAGCGCAGTGATGCCGATCGAAAGTATTTTATAGCAGCTCCGCAGCAAAAGCGTGGCACTACTCAGCTTCGCTTTTTTGCTCTACACTGACTGCACATAAATAGACGCTTTTTTAGCAGGCTTGAACCCATTATGAATGCAGCGAAACGGGCTTCACTTCTTTTTCCAGAAACATTAAATAACTACTGGCTAAGCCAGCAGAATAAATTAGTATCCGAGTGTGAATTACGCGCTTTAAACTGGCAAAACCTGCTAAGTTCTTTGTCTACAGAGCAACAACAAGACCTGCAAAAGGTTTGTACGATCAGTGCTTTTGTTGCCGATAACATCATTCAAGATAGCCAATATTTTTTCCAGCAGGTTATTTCTGGTGAGATTTATCAAACCCTCACAGCATCACAACTTGAACAACAGTTAGCCACACTAATAAAAGCAGATGGCATTGTCGAAGAAGAACAGCTGTTTAAGGCTCTGCGCATTTTTCGTCGACGCACACAAATTCACATCATTTGGCGCGATGTACTGCGCCTAGCAAAAACCTTAGAAACCACGCGCATGCTATCCGACATGGCCGACGTGTGTATTAGCCAAGCGTTAAATCACATTCATGCTTTGCTGGCTGAAAAACACGGCCAGCCGATGGGCAAGGTCAGCAAAGAAGAGCAACGCCTTTTAGTATTAGGCATGGGTAAGCTTGGCGCTTATGAATTAAATTTAAGTTCTGATATCGACCTGATTTTTTGCTACCCAGAATCAGGTTCAACCACCGGCAATGCTGACGGTCGTCGCGACTTATCCAACCAAGAATTCTTTATTAAAGTTGGCCAAAAACTGATTCAAGCCCTCGACAATAATACCCTTGATGGCTTTGTGTTTCGCACCGACATGCGCTTGCGCCCTTATGGCGAAAGCGGCCCTTTAGTGATGAACTACGCCTCTTTGGCTGAATATTATCAAAACCAAGGTCGCGACTGGGAACGCTACGCCATGGTCAAAGCACGTATTATTACCAGCGAAGGTTTACCTGCTGCGCAAGCAGAAAAAACCGTTGCAGGGCAAGAACTTCTAGCGATTATTCGCCCTTTTACCTACCGCCAATACGTTGATTACAGTGCTTTTGAATCGTTACGTTCAATGAAGGCCATGATCAATACCGAAGTGCGCCGCCGTGGTTTAGAAACCAATGTGAAACTGGGTTCTGGCGGCATTCGCGAAGTTGAATTTGTGGTGCAGGCATTTCAACTGATTCGCGGTGGTCAAGAAAATGAATTGCAAACCCGAGAATTATTAACCGTGCTTAATATTCTTGAAAGTGAGGGCTATTTACCGGCACGTGCTTGCACAGAATTACGTGAAGCGTATTTATTTCTGCGCGATGGCGAACACATCATTCAAGCACTAAACGACGAACAAACTCAGCTTTTGCCCAGCGACGATTATCAACACAGCCAGCAAGCACAAACTCGCATGGCATTTGCTATGGGGTTTACTAGCTGGCAAGCATTTTTAACAGAGTTACAAAGTCACCGACAAAAAGTAAGTCATCACTTTGCACAAATTGTCGCCCCGGCCGACAAAGACGAAGATCATCAACATGATGAAGCGGAATCGAAAATTGAAAAACAAGCATGGCAAGATTTATGGCACGGAAATTTTGCTGAAGATCATGATCATGGCTCAGAAGAAGCCGCTTTTTTACAACAGTTTGCCTGCAGCCAAAGCGATGAAGTAATTGAACTCATTGCCGCGTTTCGTGTCTCACGCTCCGTACAAACCATGCAAGCTATTGGCCGTGAACGACTGGATGCTTTAATGCCTCTATTACTGAAACATTTGTGGCAACACGATAACCCAGTCAATACCTTAGAGCGCACTTTACCCATTATTAGTGCGACGTTAAGACGAACAGTGTACTTAGTACTGCTCACCGAAAACCCTGCAGCTCTGCAACATTTATTAAAACTTGCCAGCATTAGCCCCTGGGTTGCCGATTACATTGCTAAAGCGCCTATTTTGCTGGATGAATTACTTAATCCGCAGCAATTTTATAGCCCCGTCACAAAAGACGATTTAGCCACAGAATTGCATTTACGCTTACTGCGTATTGATGAAAGTGACCTTGAACAACAAATGGATCAGCTGCGTCATTTTGCGAATGCTCACAAGTTACGTGCCGCCGCTAACGAAGTTCAAGGCACATTAACACTGATGAAGGTGAGTGATTACCTCACCAACTTGGCCGAAGTGTTACTGGATAAGATTGGCCTGCTGGCTTGGCAACAAATGATTGCTAAATACGGCTACCCTACTGACAAAGACGGTGAAGAAGTATTAGAACCAGAATTTATTGTGGTGGGCTATGGCAAAATGGGAGGACTAGAACTCAGCTACGGTTCAGATTTGGACTTGGTATTTTTATACGATACAACAAGAGGCAAAACCACCTCGGGGCCACGTGAGTTGGATAATGGCGTATTTTATACCCGCTTAGGCCAACGCATGATTCACATTTTAAGCACACATACCCGGGCCGGTGAGCTGTATGAAATTGACATGCGCCTAAGACCTTCAGGCGAGTCGGGGATGATCGCAACGTCTCTTGCCGGATTCGAGAAATATCAACGAGAAAATGCCTGGACTTGGGAGCACCAAGCCTTGGTTCGTGCGCGTAAAGTCTCTGGCAGTGATCGGGTCAAAGATAAATTTGAACAGATTCGCCAATCAATCTTAACCAATGCTCGAGAAAAGGCAGAATTGAGTAAAGAAGTACAAGCCATGCGGCAAAAAATGAGGGATAATCTTGGCTCGAAGAATACCACCGATGTGCATTTTCAACTCAAACAAGATGCCGGTGGCATTGTTGATATCGAATTTATGGTGCAGTACGGTGTGCTCGCTTGGGCTCACCAATACCCAGAACTAACGCACGTAACCGACAACATGCGGTTGCTTGATGCCTTTGTTCATTGTGGCCTGATGAGTTCACAAGACTGTCAGACCCTTCAGGAAACCTACCTGGCCTATCGCGTTGAAACCCATAAACGCGCACTGCAAAAACAAGATCTACTAATGACTCAGCACGAACTGACTCAATTAGGCTTTGATATTAAGATCAACAGTGTCATCTCACTTTGGACATCTTGGCTTACAACCGATGCAGATCGTTGATATAACCCCTTGAGACAATATTGAGCAGGGGAGCTACATAAGGCTTCCGTCGCTAACGTTAGGAATAGAAATGGCCGCATTTGGAACAGTTTTCATGCCGAAAATGGCATTGGCATCTTTCGATAATAATTCTTGGACTGCGTCACGCATTGTTCCATCCGACAAATTAGAGCTGCATCCTGGTGCTCATGTCTTACATTATTCAAGCACCTGTTTTGAAGGCTTAAAAGCGTTTAAGCACGACGATGGCAGCGTGAATATTTTCCGTATGGATGCCAACATTAAACGCATGTCGCAAAGCAGCGAATTATTGAGTTTGCCCACCGTTGATAAAGATCAGCTTGCACAGATGATCAAAGATGCCGTGGCGTTATACGCAGACGATGTTCCTAGCCCTCCGGGATCTATGTACATTCGCCCAACCCATATTGGCACTGAGCCAGCCATCGGCAAAGCTGCTGCGCCTTCGGCTTCGTCACTTTTATACGTATTACTATCTCCGGTTGGTGATTATTTTACCGGCGGTGCTAAAGCTTTAAGACTGCTGTTAGAAGAAGATGGAATGCGTTGTGCACCGCATATGGGCATGATTAAAAGTGGCGGCAATTACGCCAGTGCCTTGGGACCTATTGCTAAGGCTCGCCAACAATGCGATGCCGATCAAATTTTGTTTTGCCCTAACGGCGACGTACAAGAAACCGGGGCGGCCAACTTTATTTTGATTGATGGCAGCGAAATCATCACCAAAGCACTGGATACCACCTTCTTGCATGGCGTTACTCGCGATTCTATTTTAACCATCGCCCGCGATATGGGCATGACGGTAACAGAGCGTGACTTCACCGTAACTGAACTACTAGAACGGGCAAAAAAACCTGGCACAGAAGCCGCACTGTCTGGAACGGCGGCTGTGTTAACCCCTGTTGGCACCCTTATTCATAACGGCCAAGAATTTGCCGTTGGTTCTGGTGAGCCAGGTGCAACCACATTAAAATTACGCCAAGCCCTAAATGATATTCAATGGGGCAAAGCCGAAGATAAGTACGGTTGGTTGCAAAAGGTTTAAGCCTTTCAATCACCCATCTCTTGCTTTAGTAAAACAAGCCTGTAACGTTTACTGCGTTACAGGTTTTTTTATGGTTTAGATTTAAGGAACGGTTATGACATTAATGCAGAAAGTGTATTGGCTCATTGCCAGTATCGGCAACCTTGCCGCTATTTATTTTGTGGCTCAATCGCCATCGACGTTTACTATTGGCCTACTAATCTTTACGGTCTTGTATACCTTAGTCGGTTGTTACGATCTGTTTATTGGCCATCGCAACCTTAATCGCTTATATCCGGTAGTTGCTTATATTCGTTATTTTCTTGAATCATTTCGAGTTGAAATTCAACAATACTTTATTGCCAACGATACCGAAGAAAACCCCTTTAACCGCGAAGAACGCTCATTGGTTTATCAACGTGCTAAAAACATTCGCGACACCATTGCTTTTGGTACGCAACGTAATTTATTAGCCGAAAATTATTTAAGTTTGTGGCACTCGTTAGCGCCCAAAAAAGTGACCGAAGAGGCTAAATACATTGATATTGGTGGCCCAGATTGCAAGCAACCGTATCGTGCCTCTTTATTAAATATTTCTGCCATGAGCTTTGGCTCGCTCAGTTCAAATGCTATCGAAGCCATGAACCTTGGGGCAAAAAAAGCCGGTTGTTATCATAACACCGGTGAAGGCGGTGTTAGCCCTTATCACCTGAAACACGGCGGCGACATCGTTTGGCAAATTGGCACAGGGTTATTTGGTTGCCGTGATTTAGCCGGTAATTTTAACCCTGAACTCTTTAAGCAAACGTCGCAGCTAGACAACATCAAGATGATTGAAATCAAATTATCACAAGGTGCTAAACCCGCTCATGGTGGTATGTTACCCAAAGCTAAAATCACTGCCGAGATTGCTAATATTCGCCAAATTCCTATGTCCGAAGATTGCATCTCTCCAGCCACTAACCCCATGTGTGAGACCCCCATTGCACTGTTGAATTTTGTCCAACAGTTGCACGAATTAAGTGGTGGTAAACCGGTGGGTTTTAAATTGTGCTTAGGTAATCCTGCTGAATTTTTAAGCCTATGCAAAGCCATGCTAGAAAGCGGTATTACGCCCGACTTCATTACGATTGACGGTGCCGAAGGCGGCACTGGAGCTGCCCCTGTCGAATTCAGTAATCGCCTAGGGATGATGTGCTTAGAAGCGGTATACCTGGTCCATAACGCCTTAATCGGGGTTGGGCTAAGAGATAAAATACGCATTATTGCTTCTGGTAAAACCGCCTCGAGTTTTGATGTGCTAACCAAGATTGCAGTGGGGGCAGACTTAGTGAATGCCGCTCGCACTATGATGATGGCGATTGGCTGCGTGCAATCACGTCACTGTGACAGCAACTTGTGCCCAACCGGTATTGCAACCCAAGACCCTGTTCGCGCTAAAGCCATAAATGTATTGCAGAAAAGTGATCGCGTTAAAAACTTTCATCACAATACACTAAAAAACTTTTACGAATTAGTAGGCAGCATAGGTCTAGACGACCCTGCTAAACTAATGCCAAATATGATTAAACGCCGCACGTCTAATGGCTTATTAATGCCGGTGAGTACTCTGGTGCCTGCCTTAGAAGCCAATGTTCTTCTTGACGCTGGCAATGATAAAACAGCGCAGCTGACAGAACCTTGGCAAGATTGGTGGACTCATAGCAATGCCGATTCATTTTATGTACACGACCACCTTGCGGCACATACTTCGGTTATTAAAATTCAAACCGAAGCTCTATAAAATATTAAAAAAGGCGTTAAAAATACCATGTTAAATTTAGACTTCAGCCAACGCGTTTTTATTGATAGCAACTTACAGCCTTGGCAAGAAAGCCCCATGCAAGGGGTTTGGCGCAAACGACTAGCCCGCGAAGAAGCGGAGCGCGGCCATGCCACCAGCATCGTTAAATACGACGCAGGAGCAACATTTTCTTCTCACCCGCATCCATTAGGTGAAGAAATTTTTGTTTTAGACGGTGTGTTTTCAGATGAAACTGGCGACTACCCAGCAGGCACTTACATTCGTAACCCAGAAGGATTTGTGCACGCCCCTTTTAGCAAAGAAGGCTGTATTATTTTTGTTAAGTTGCATCAGTTTCAGCCAGAAGATCATCAACAAGTGCGCATTAATACCCAAAATGGCGACTGGTTGCCAGGAAATGGCAATTTAAAAGTAATGCCACTGCATCAGTTCAGTAACGATGTTATAAGTGAGTCTACCGCATTGGTCTTTTGGCCAGCGGGTGAAAAATTTCAACCCCACACTCATTTTAGCGGTGAAGAAATATTAGTGATCAGCGGTGAGTTTATTGACGATCACAATCGCTATCCTGCTGGCAGCTGGTTGCGCAGCCCACATTTAAGCAAACACAATCCTTATGTTGAACAAGATACGGTTATTCTAGTAAAAGTTGGCCACCTGCCAGTCTCTTAATTCAATTCGCTTGTTGCTAAATAGAATGCAGTAACAACTTAAACTTACCGAAATTGTGACGAATTAAGGATCATTTTTGTGTAAGTTTAAGTAAAATCCAGCCAGTCGATACCTTCGTTATTTTAAGTGCTGTCCTATCACGCGCTAAAATTTTATTCTGCTTAGAAAATGTGAATTCTTATGTTGTATTACCTTCGCTTAATTGCGGTGTGTTTAAATTTTGTACTGTTCAGCTTTATGGCCGTTGCTTATTCTTGCATACGTCCTTTTCATCCCAACAATACCCGTACCGTATTAAAGTTCTTATGGCCAAGCTATTGGTTTATGAATTTGAAAGTCATTGCGATTAACCATCCAAAAATAGACTATCCGGTAGTTTATATTGTTAATCATCAAGATTTATTAGACGTATTTTATTTTGCTAAGGTCTGGCCAAAAAATTGTTCAGCCGTAGGAAAACGCGAACTGGCTTGGATACCCATATTTGGTACTGCGTTTTGGTTAGCGGGTAATATTTTTATTAATCGCGGCGACAAAGACAAAGCACGGGCTGTGGTCGATCAAATGGCAGAAAAAATTAGCACGTTAAACCGCTCTATTTTTATTATGCCCGAAGGCACTCGCAGTCGTGGTAAGGGTTTATTGCCGTTTAAGAAAGGCGCATTTGTTGCTGCCATTAAAGCTGGGGTACCCATTGCGCCGCTATGTGTGAGTTCAACTAACCATTTTTCACTCAGCAAATGGCAACAAAAGCCTGGTTTGGTAGAATTTTTAAAACCGATTCCAACCACCGGGCTCACTGAGGCCGATGCTGATCAGTTAGCCCTTACCTGTCATGATTTAATGAAAGCTAAAATTGCCGAATTGGATGCACGTTTGGCGGCTGAATTTTAGGTTAATTAATGCGATCGTAAACCACAAAACTGTAATCGAATGGATTCGATTGCTTGCCGCCTTCAACTTGCCCAGCAGAAATATCAGCGTAATGGTCTTCGCGTTCAAACTCTTGCCAGTCGTTCCAATTAATATCAGGAAAAAATGCATCGCCATCTACATCACTGTGCACATGAGTAATGTATAGGCGATCAGCTTGCAACAAAGCCTGCTGGTAAATTTCTGCACCACCAATCACCATAACTTCTTCGTGGCCAGCAACAAAGCTGATATCTTCTGCTTTATCTAATGCCTGCTGTAAGCTATTGACCACCATAATACCGTCGGCGCTATAATCACTTTGGCGAGTAATCACAATGTTGGTACGCCCAGGTAAAGGTCGGCCAATCGATTCAAAGGTTTTACGGCCCATGATAATCGGTTTAGACATGGTCACTTTTTTAAAATATTGCAGGTCTTTTGGCAAATGCCAAGGCAGGCTATTGTCTATACCAATGGTTTGGTTTTTTGCCATCGCTACAATTAAGGCACGCTTCATATCCACTTCTTCCAATCTTTTTTGTTCAACAAGCACTCATTGATTAAACCGTAAACGGGTAATTAATCGCATCATGGCATTGATAGCCAATAACTTCAAAATCATCTTTTGTTACCCACTGTTCAATATCATCCAAGGATTTGATCTTTGGATTAATACGCAACTGCGGTGATGGAAAAGGTTCGCGCTTTAACTGCACATCGCGCATCAGCTCCAACTGGTTTTCATAAATGTGGGCGTTTACTATTTTATGATAGGCCTTACCCGCTTTGTGACCCGTAATTTGAGCCACCAGCGCCAGCAAGGTGAATACCTGCACTTGGTTGAAGTTCAAACCTAAAGGCACATCACACGAACGCTGATAGCTTGTTAGATGCAAAGTATCACCCAATAACGAAAACGTATGCGTATGCATGCACGGACGCAAGCAGCCCATTTCAAATTCGCCTGGATTGTAAAAAGTAACAATCTCACTGCGATCATCAATTCCCTTGCTCAGGTTATTGATGACTTTTTTTAGCTGGTCTAATTGAGTGCCATCTGGACGCTTCCAAGAGCGTGCCTGCACACCATAAACACGGCCCATATCGTCTTCACCTTTACGGTGAGGATTATCTAACCAAGCTTGGTTTTCGTTGGCATTGGCATTCCACGTATTGCAGCCGATTTCACGAAACTGCGCGGCATTATCGTAACCCCGTAAATAGCCTAATAACTCAGCAATGGCAGCTTTATAAAAACTTTTACGCGTTGTAATTAGTGGAAATTGATTGTTAGCGACGTCGTATTCTAAGTCAGTATTAACCACTGTTAAACAGCGAATACCAGTACGCTCGTTTTCAACCCACTGGCCTTCACTTACAATGCGCTGGCACAATTCTAAATACTGTTTCATCTGATAAACCTCATTACTTTTTATTGCTCGCTGCCAACACTTGGTCTTGTTGTTTGTAAGCCCACCATAATAAGGCAAGACCAAACAGTACCATGGGCACAGATAGCAATTGGCCGCGACTCATCCAGCCAAATAAATCAAAGCCGATGTGTGAATCTGGCTGACGGAAAAATTCGACAATAAAACGGAAGCAGCCGTAACCAATCATAAACACCGCACCCACCGCTTTTTGCGGGCGTGGGCGGCTAGAAAACCACCAAACAACAATAAACAAGGCCAAGCCTTCTAGTGCAGCCTGATACAATTGCGATGGATGACGAGGATCTGGACCACCACCCGGAAAGACCATACCTAATGGGCTGTCGGTTACTCGACCCCAGAGCTCTCCGCCAATAAAGTTGCCAATGCGGCCGGTCATTAAACCAATCGGCACTATGGGTGCGGTAAAATCAGCAACTTCAAAAAAGCCTTTTTTATACTTACGACCAAATAACCAAAGAGCAATTAACACCCCTAATAAGCCACCATGGAACGACATGCCACCGGTCCAAATTTGAAACAACCAAATAGGATTATCTAAGAATTGATCGAAGTTATAAAATAAAACATAACCCGCACGCCCGCCTAGAATAACGCCCATTGCACCATAAAAAATGAGATCACTGACCTGATCTTTATTCCAATAAGACCCTGGTTGCTTGGCACGATAGTTGGCTAGCAGCATGGCAGCGGCGAAGCCAATCAGATACATCAGCCCATACCAGTGAATCTCAAGTGGACCAATGGATAGAGCCACGGGATCTATATTTGGATACGTTAACATCTATGTCTTCCTTATTTTAATATCTACTACTGCTTACAACTGCTACTGCTTAACGCTCGGTTAATGCACACTACAAAAACAGAAACTTTAAGCCAACAATGAGCAACAATAACGCGAAACCTCGCTTAAGCAATTTTGCGTCTAACTTATGCGCCAACTTAGCGCCAACTTTGGCGCATGGCACACTGGTGAGGGCAATTCCCAGCACCGCTGGCCAATATACAAAACCTGTGGTCCACTCGGGTAAATCAACGTGCTCCCAGCCTGTGAAAATATTACTCACTGAACCGGTTAAAGCAATCGGTAAACCACACGCGGCAGCCGTTGCCACTGCGCGCTTCATTGGTACGTTAACCCAAGTCAAAAACGGCACTGCGAACGAACCACCACCAATACCAAACCAAGCAGAACCAAAACCAATTAATCCTCCAGAAGCCAGTAGCCCTGCAGAACCTGGTACTTGACGATTAGCAGAAGGATTTAAATCAAACGCCATTTTTGCCGCCATCACCAAGGCAAATATACCTATAGCAATTTGTAAATGTGCTCCGGCAACACCCGCTAATAACCACACACCTATTGCGGTGCCAACAATGATACCCGAACCAATCCAGCGCACTAATGGCCAATCAACCGCACCATGATTGTGATGCTCTTTTACCGAGCTGAGCGAAGTAAAAATAATCGTGGTTAGCGAGGTCGCCAGCGCCATGTGTGTTAGCACATTGTCGCTAATTCCCATTAAGCCGAAAGTAATGACCAAAACAGGAACTATAACTAAACCACCGCCAATGCCGAATAGCCCTGCTAACAAACCTGCTACCGAGCCGACTAAAAGATACACCAAAAAAGTCATAGAGAATGACGCCTTTTCCGCTAGAGGTTTTATAAATAGGTTATTTACAATATTTTAATGCTAAAAATAAAATGGAACATTATGGACGAACAGACGATAAACTTCTGTATTATTTGATATCTTTTTAATCATTGCAGGATGAAATACGTCTTATGTGCTTAATTTCCTTTCAATGGCAGCCACAAGCCGAAGCGCGCTTAATTTTAACCGCCAACCGCGATGAATTTTTCAAGCGCCCAGCGCGCCCACTGCAGCAGTGGGAAAATCACCCCGGCGTATTTGCTGGCCAAGATTTAAGCCAAGGTGGCAGCTGGTTAGGGATTCATCATAATGGCCGCTTTGCCGCACTGACTAATCACCGTGATTTAACAATACAAGGGCCTGAAAACCCCAGCTCGCGCGGCCATTTAGTTGTCGATTTTTTAACTAGCCAACAAACGCCGTTAGACTATCTAAAGATGCTAGAAGATAAAGCACAAGACTACGATGGTTATAACCTTATCGTTGCCGATACTCACCAACTGGCTTATTACTCTAACCGCTCTGGCCAAGCGCCGCAGCTGCTAGCACCCGGCCTATATGGTTTAAGCAATGCGTTATTAAACACTCCGTGGCCAAAATTAAACACGGCTAAACACACTCTAGCGACTTGGCTAGACACACCCACAGATCAACAACCAAGCTTAGCTGGCTTGCTAAATGCTACCGACATTGCCAACGATGATGAGTTGCCGAATACCGGTATTGGTTTGGTTATGGAGCGGATGTTGTCGTGCGAAAAAATCATAACCCCACACTATGGTACGCGCTGCAGTACGGGCTTAATCATGAGCACTGAGATGATTCACATGGAAGAGATTACTTGGCAGGCAGATGGCAGTGAAGCCAGCCGCTGTCAATTGAATCTTTAACTACGACCTGGGCCTATCATGCGACCTAAGCCGATTTTTTCTAATGCCAGCTCAATGGTCGCTGTAATAACGTGAGCATTCTCTAGCTGCATCACTTCTGCCAATAGTTGCTGCGCCCACTCTAAACTAATACCCCGAATGACCGACTTTACCTTAGGTAGATTGGCCGCATTCATCGATAACATTTCATAGCCCATCGCCATCAACAACACCGCACCTGCAGGATTACCGGCAAACTCGCCGCAAATGCTGATCGGTTTGTTAATCGCTTTGGCATCTTGAGCAATTTTATACAGCGCTGTTAATACGGCAGGGTGAAACGAATTATAAATATCGGCCACTCTGGGATTATTTCGATCAACCGCTAATAAATACTGAGTTAAATCATTACTGCCTACCGATAAAAAATCAACTCTCTGACCCAAGTCGGCAATTTGATAAACCGCTGCAGGCACTTCAATCATTACACCAACTTCTGGCATATTAACCTTAATGCCTTCTTCTTCGGTTTCGGCATGCGCCCGATAAATAAGATGCAAGGCTTCATCCACCTCGCCCACACTGCTGATCATTGGCAGCATAATGCGTAAGTTATCTAAGCCGACACTGGCTTTTAACATGGCTTTTATTTGCAGTAAAAATAACTCTGGGTGGTCTAAGGTAACGCGAATGCCACGCCAGCCTAAAAACGGATTTTCTTCTTGAATAGGAAAATACGGCAACGCTTTATCACCGCCAATATCCAAGGTACGCATGGTTACTGGATTAGGAGCAAAAGTTGCTAACTGCTGACGATAGATCTCTTGCTGCTCTGTTTCGCTAGGAAAGCGATCTTTCATCATAAAAGGCACTTCGGTACGATACAATCCAACGCCTTCTGCACCGCGTTCACGGCTGCGCAGGGCATCGGTAATCAGCCCGGTATTCACCCACAAAGGCATACGATAACCATCGGTGGTGATCGCGAGTTCATCGCGTAAACATTCTAAATCTTGATTAAGAATCAGCTCTTCTTGATAAATATTTTCGTATTCTTCACGCAGCTGATCAGACGGCTGAGAATAAATTTTACCGCGATAACCATCAACAATAAGCTCCAACTCATCGAGCTGCGCATAGGGTACATCGACTACACCCATAACAGTGGGTATGCCCATCGCTCGAGCCAAAATAGCAACGTGTGAGTTAGACGAACCTTGCACAGACACTAAGCCTCTGAGCTTATCAATCGGCACTTCGCCTAACATCGCCGGAGTTAGCTCTTGGCTAACTAAAATCGTATTATCGTGATAACGCGTTACTTGGCCCAAACCTTCGGTTTCTTGCAAATAAGCCAAAATACGCACACCCAAATCGCGAATATCCGCAGCACGCTCACGTAAATAAGCATCGTCCATTTGCTCAAAGTGGCCAATGTATTGCTGCACGACTTGGCGTAAAGCACCCGGTGCCCAAGATCCCAAGCGTATTTTACTGATAACCTCTGCACCCAAGGCGCGATCATCCAGCATGTTCAAATAGACATCAAACAAGGCCATTTCTTCGGGGCGTAAATCGGCAGAGAGTTTTTGGCCAACAGAGCGAATGTCGCGTCGTACTTTGATCAGCGCTGTTTCAAAGCGCTCAATTTCAACGTCGATATCTTCTGCTACTTTATCCGGCACACTGGCAAGATCTGCCGCAGGGTAAATGACGACGGCTTTACCGATACCAACCCCGGGTGAGCCGGGCGCACCTAAAAAGCGTGCTTCTTTTGAGGTAGAGGTTGCTTTGGCCGCAGCAGCAATATTGCCGGTCGCTTCTGCATGAGCAATTACACCAGCAAGCTGCGCCGACATGGTCACTAAAAAGGCTTCTTCGCTTTCATCAAACTTACGGCGTTCTTGCTGCTGAACCACAAGAACCCCCATTAAGCGGCGATGATGAATAATCGGCACACCTAAAAAAGCATGATATTTTTCTTCACCGGTTTCAGCCAAATATACATAGCGCGGATGAGCTGGTGCATCTTCTACATTCACCAGTTCTTCCCGCGAACCAACCAATCCGACCAAGCCTTCTGAAGAGCCTAAACTCACCTGACCCACGGCGCTTTGGTTCAAGCCTTTGGTGGCCATTAATACATAGCGTTTAGCATCGGCATCATAAAGATAGACAGAGCTCACTTCAGAGTGCATAGCATTACGTATGCGCGTTACCACAACTTTAAGTGCTGCACTTAAATCGGTCGCTGCGCTTACTTCCTGCACAATACTTCTGAGTGTATCCAACATCTCTTTTGTTACCGGTCTTTATATTAGGTTTAATTCAATCGCGTTCTCTAAGGTTCTGTTTGGCGCTGTAAGCGCACAATCTTAGGGGATAGTTCTTTCAATGCTCGCCGATAAACATCACGTTTAAAAGCAACAACCTGCCCTAAAGGAAACCAATAACTGGCCCAACGCCAGCCGTCAAATTCTGGTTTAGGGGTTGCGCTTACATTAATTTGCTCATCATCGCTGAGCAGTTGCAGTAAATACCATTTCTGTTTTTGGCCAACGCACACCGGTTTACTGTTGTATCTAATCATCCGCCTGGGCAAACGATAACGTAACCAACCACGGGTACTGCCTAGCACTTCAACATCTTTACGTGTTAAGCCGACTTCTTCGGCTAGCTCACGGTAAAGCGCGTCTTCAGGAGATTCATAATCTTTAATCCCTCCCTGAGGAAACTGCCAGGCATCTTGACCAATTCTCCGAGCCCAAAGGACATCACCTTTTTTATTACAAAGGATGATACCTACATTGGGACGGTAGCCGTCCTCATCAATCACAATGCCATCCTGAAAATATCTAATGCCCCAAATTTGCGTATTTTGCGCCAAAGGTCAAGTAATACCTGTATATGGTCGCGATTTAGCTATCCACTGGTTATATCTCGACCGTTATCATTAACAATGCATTAAATTAACGACAGCCAGCGCCCTAGCCATTAGAATAGCCGTTGATATTTATTTTGAGGGTTAACACAGTGGCATTGGCGATTTTTGATCTAGACCATACTCTTTTATCGGGTGATAGCGATCATGCTTGGGGGCAGTTCTTAGTCGATAAACAAGTGGTTAATCCAGATTACTACCAACAGCAAAATGACTATTTTTACGAACAATACAAAGCCGGTAGTTTAGATATTTATGAATATTTGGATTTTGTGTTGAAGCCACTCACCGACAACCCACTCGATACCATGCTCGCTTTGCGTGAAGAGTTTATTGAAGATCGTATCAAACCGCTAATTACCCAAAAATCATGGGATTTAATTGCACAACATCGTGCAGCTGGCGATGATTTATTAATCATCACCGCAACCAATGCCTTTATTACACGCCCCATTGCTACCCTACTGGGTTTTGATGAACTGATCGCACCTGAGCCAGAAATAATCGATGGTGAATACACTGGCCGCATTACTGGCATACCCAGCTTTCACCAAGGCAAAGTTACTCGCTTAAACTTATGGCTTGAAGAAAAACAGATGGTATTAACCGGTGCTTATTTTTACAGTGATTCGCACAACGATCTGCCTTTATTGAACATTGTCGATAACCCCATTGCGGTTGACGCCGATACTATTTTAACCGATACGGCGCAGCATAAAGGTTGGCCCATTATTAGTTTGTTAGATGATGCTGGGTAAATAAAGGAGCTATTTAGATGTTTTGTTATATGTTGTGTTATGTGTCAAACCTAATCATTCGCTTTGGTTTACTGCTTAGCTTAGCCACCAGCTTGATCTTTGTAAGTGGCTGCAGCCCTGAGCAAAAAACTGCATCCTCAACAGCGTTAACACAAGAAAAAAACAAACCAGCCCTCGATAGCCGTGCCTTTGCTGCGCAAGTTGGCATTGTGGCTTATACCAGTTTGTCTGATGCCAACCAAACAGCGCAACTGCTCGACAGCAAACTTGCTTCATTTATGCATCACCCAAACCCTTTAAATCAAGCAGAAACCCAACAAGCTTGGCGAGTGGCTTATGATGCATTTTTAAGCAGCCTTGTATTTGCCTACCTGCCCTTACAAGATCCACCCGATTGGCATAGCCAAGGCATTAGCTATCAAGACTTGCTGACCCAGCTCGACAGCTGGCCAATAGAAGGCGGTTACATTGATTACATTCAAGGCTATCCATTCAGCGGCATCGTCAACGATTTAACCTTAACCATTGATGAAACGAGACTGCGCTCTCAACACGGTTTTACTGACCGTTCTAATGCCAGCTTAGGTTTTCATGCGTTAGAGTTTATGCTGTGGGGAAATGATAGCAAGCGCACGGTTTACGATTTTTTCCCGCAAGAGAATACCGCTCCCATCCCTATAAATGACGCCGAGCACGCCGAATACGATATTTATTCAGAAGCATTAACCAGCGACGCTTTTCCATTTGAACCACAAAATCATAACCGCAGACGCCAATACACTCAGCTCATTACCGAACTACTACTAAAAGACCTTCATCGAATTCAACGCCGCTGGGAACCTAGCAGTGGTTACTACGCGCAATTAGTACAACAAAGTCGTGTGGAGAATACATTACAAGCAGCCTTTATTGCCGCGCAGAATTTGATCAGTGAAGAGATATTAAATAAACGTTTTGCCCTCATCAGCTCAGAATTTAGCCAATCCAGCCAAGCTGATGTGGCTGCTTTGTTGCTGGGTATAAAGCAGTGGTTTGCACCGCAAGAAGGTGAGCAGCAAGAAGCCAGCTTGTATTTTTTAATGCAACAAGCTGATAACCAGATTGCCGATGAATTTCTAATAGCTCTGCAACAAAGTCAAAAGTGTATTAACAAAATGACCACAGAAATTGTCACGGTAAATCAATGCAAACAAGATACTATAGGTTTGTTATCAAGCTTACGACGAGCCGCTAAAACATTAGCGGTAAATTTACCTGATTTAGATTAATCCTATAATGTTTATTATCGACTAAACTAAAGGGATATATTTATCAGTTGATTTAACCACAGTATTTAGGAAATTCATCATGGCAGAGGCGCTGACATTAGAACAAATTGAAAACGTTCTTCATGGTATTAAAATCCCACCCCAGCCTCAGATATTAGTCGATCTGCAAATTGAGCAAATAATGCCCGATCCAGATCTTGACCAAATTGCTGCGCTTATTCGCCGCGATGTCGGCCTTACTGGCACCATGTTAAAAGTGGTTAACTCACCATTTTATGGCCTGACCAATAAAATAACCTCGGTATCACAAGCTGTTTCATTAATAGGTCTCGACAGTGTTATTAACATCATTAATGGCGTTTCCATTAAAAGTGAAATGTCTGATGAAACCATCACCAGCATGAACCGATTTTGGGATACTGCTAACGACATTGCGATGATCGCTACCAATGTTGCGCAACAAGTAGGCTACCAAAAACCTGATTTAGCTTATCTTTTGGGCTTATTTCATAATGCCGGTGTACCGTTATTAATGAACCGCTTTGATCAATACTTAGATGTGGTTGAACAATCGTATCAAGACAGAACAGAACGTATCATAGACATTGAAAATGCTCTGCTCAAAACCAACCATGCAGTGGTGGGTTATTACATAGCAAAATCTTGGAATTTACCTAAAATTTTGTGCGATGCCATTGGCGAGCACCACAATTGCAAACGCTATTTTGTTGATCAATATCCTATAGAAAGCGAAGCTAAAACATTATTAGCAATCCTTAAAATTTCAGAACACGTATGCGGTAGTTTCAAGATTTTAGGTAATCAAGAAATTGATTACGAGTGGGAAATAATTGGTGACGAAGTTCTTACTCATTTAGGCTTAGGCGAATACGATTTAGAACAATTACAGGCGAACGCTGAAGAAATGGGCATCAGTGCTAAAAACTACGCGTTTTAGCACTGATTGACGACTATAAATAACTACCAATATAACTACCAATAAAACTATTCAATAACTATTTAAGCCCCATAGCTTGCATCACTACATGCTGTTTAACCGCTGCGGCTCTATTAAACAGGCGCATTCCCTGATTTCGCAGCAGTCTAATTATTGGCTGCTCTGCAGCAAACAGTCGTTTAAAACCTTCCATCGCTGCCATGGTTATCAAATTATCAGCTTGGCGACGGCGCTCGTAGCGTTTTAAAACCGCTAAACTGCCTAAATTGAGCTGCTGCTGGTGAGCGCGCAATAACTCTTCAGTTAATGCCGCGACATCTTTAAAACCCAAATTAACACCCTGACCCGCCAAGGGATGGATGGTATGCGCAGCGTCACCAATTAAGGCCATGCCAGGCACAACGTAATTTTTAGCATGGCGCTGGCGCAAAGGAAACGCCATGCGCGGGCCAACCTTTACAACCTTACCTAAACGATGTTCAGAAGCCTGGCCTAACGCTTGGCAAAAATCTTCATCATTTAAGCTTAATAAGTGCTGACACTCTTCGTCGTTGGTGGACCAAACAATTGAACACGTTTTGTCGTTGTTAGCTGCCAGTGGCAATAACGCCAGTGGGCCTTCTGGTCGAAAGCGCTGCCATGCGGTGTATTGATGTGAGTTCTCTAGCTCTACCGTAGCCACCAAAGCTTGATGGTGGTAATCCCACTCACAGCTGGCAAACTCTCCCCACTGTTTAATCCGCGATAACGCGCCATCGGCTCCCACCAGTAAATCGGCTGTTAGCTGCTGACCCGAATTTAAAAAAACGGGGGTGCAGCCTGCAGAATCTTGGTTATCAATACGAGAAACCGTATCGTGAATCAACGTAATATTAGCGGCTTGCTCAACGACTTGCTGCAAAGCCCAAACAATTTCACGGTTTTCGACAATGGTGCCTAAGCAAGCAATATGAAGTTCATTAGCATTAAAATTAACTTCGCCTGTGCCTTCTGCATCCCACACTGTCATGCCTTGATACGGTGATTTACGATCGGTGCCGATCAATGACCAAGCGCCCAGCTGAGTGAGTAAAGATTCACTCTGGGCGGTAATGGCACTGACTCGAGCACCAAAATCAGTACAGTTTAAACGCTGCTCTGGAGGCGCGGATGCCTTATTAGGTTCAATTAAGGCAACCGATATATTGGTTTTGGCTAAACCGGCAGCTAATGCAGCGCCGACCATGCCAGCGCCAACGATCACAACCTGATAATGAGTTGAGTAAGTGTTTTCCGAGTGATTCTTTATCGAGTGAGTATTTAATGACTCATTCATGATATCTGTCCCATTGAAGTCGATTTAACCAGAGGTTGGTTAAGCGGCTGTAACTTTGCGGCGGGCTGCCCCATTCCCATCGCTTGGCGCGCAAATAACTTACGAGAAGTGGGTGATAAAGCAAGGGCAATAAGACCTGCATCGCGCCCCATGCTGATTAGTTTATTTTTAATGCCAAACAGTTTGGGCAAAGCGTCGCTACCGAAAATGGTATTTTGTTGATCCGTTTTTTGTTGCTGGTAATAACCTTGCACTACCGGCCAAGCACCTACCGGTAACTGCGCAGAAAATGCCTGATTAATATGCTGGGCCAGCGCCGCAGCATCTCGCAAACCCAAGTTAAAGCCTTGGCCAGCAACCGGATGCAAACTGTGCGCAGCATTGCCTAACAACACAACATGAGGGCGAACTTGTTCTGCCGCCTGCACCAAAGCCAACGGGTAGCTTGCTCTGTCTCCCATCGCCACGATGCGACCCGAACGATAGCCAAATGCTTGCTGCAAACGGGCTATTAAAGTGGCCTCATCGGCACTTAGATATTCTTCGATTTGATCGTCGTTGAGTGTCCATACCACCGCGAATTCTTTCTCTGCCAGCGGCAGTAAAGCAATAGGGCCCGCGTCGGTAAAGCGTTCGTAAGCCCAGTGTTCGTGCTGACGATCAATGCGCACGGAGGTTACTAAAGCATGGGTGTCATAATTATGTTTTTGTTGGCGAATACCTAACTGCTGGGCAAGGTCTGAGCGGCCACCGTCGGCCATAACCACCAGCTCTGCCATAATCTGTTTGCCACTGGCCAATTGCAGTTGTGCTTTGTTTTGTTCTGAAATGGATAGGGTTTTAACCGATTCGGGTGCCAAGATATCAACACCCTTAGGCAAGTTTGCCATTAACCCTTGGCCTAGCGCATGATTTCGAATGATATAGCCAAGCGCTTCAACATCGACTTCTTCACGATGAAGATGTGTTTGGCCAAAACGACCTTGATCTGACACTTGAATACTGTGAATTGGGCATGCTGCAGCCACCAAATTCGGCCAAATACCTAGCTGGTCAAAGATTTGCTGAGTGCCATAGGACAGCGCTGTCGCACGACCATCAAAACTGGGCGGCGCTTGATCAAAATCATTACTCAATGATTCTGCCAATGCTGGCAATTCAAAGCGCTCGACTAAGGCAACGCGTAAACCCTGTTCAATGCTGTTACGCAGCAGGTGAACCAGACTCAACCCTGCCATACCCGCGCCTACAATTAACACATCATACGATGCAGAATCGGTCATTTTGGCCATTAATTCGACTCGCTAGCACTTGTCATCAGTGCTTCAATATCGGTGACTGTTTTAGGTACCTTGTGAGTTAACACATGACAACCGCTTTGCGTTACAACTACATCGTCTTCAATGCGAATGCCTATTCCACGCCAGCGTTCATCCACCTCTTCACAATCGGGGGCAACATAAAGACCTGGTTCGATGGTTAATACCATTCCCGGTTCAAACGAACGCCATTGCTTATTAACGCGATATTCACCCACATCGTGTACGTCCATTCCTAGCCAGTGGCCGGTGCGGTGCATATAAAAAGTACGGTAACTTTCTTCTTCGATTATTTGCTGTGCGTCGCCACTTAATAAACCAAGTTCTAGTAATCCTTCAACCAGTACCTGAACTGCGGTTTCATGCGGGGCATTCCAGCTGTTGCCAGGCTTAACTTGTTCAATCGCCGCTATCTGCGATTTTAATACCAGTTCATACAATGCTTTTTGTTCTGCACTGAATTTGCCATTAACTGGGAAGGTGCGGGTAATATCGGCGGCGTAATAATCCAACTCACAACCAGCATCAATTAGCACGAGGCTGCCGTCTTTGATTTCTTGATCATTATTGGTGTAGTGCAAAATACACGCATTATCGCCACCCCCAACAATTGATGGGTATGCAGGCCAGCGGCTGCCTTCCTGGGTAAACTCATGAAGAAGCTCTGCTTCTAACTGGTATTCATAACAACCAGGTTTAGCGGTGGTCATCGCTCGACAATGTGCTGCCGCCGAAATATCGGCTGCTTTTTGCATGATTTCAATTTCTGCAGCAGATTTAAGCAAGCGCATTTCATGCAATAAATAGTCAAGCGCTGAATATTCATGAGGAACCTGAGCCCCTTTACGCACCATGCTTTTTACTTGGTTAACCCAGTGCGTTAATTGATTATCAAATTCACTATTAGCACCTAAGGCCGCATATATTTTTGCTTTACCTTCAATTAATTCTGGCAGTACGGTATCAATCGCTTCGATAGGGTAGGCTTGGTCAGCAAAATAATTTTCCGCCACACCTTCTGGGCCCGCACGGCGGCCAGTCCAGATTTCCATAGCAGGATCTTTATCTTCACAAAATACGATGTACTCGCCATCTTCGCGGCCAGGAATAAGCACTAAACAGGCGTTGGCTTCGGCAAACCCCGACAAATAATAAAAATCGCTGTCTTGACGAAAAAGATGTTCTACATCGCCATTACGCACACTGACTTTTGCCGTAGGAACAATCGCAATGCTGTTCTCGGCCATTTGTTGCATCAGTTGCTGGCGGCGAAGACCGTATTCAGATTGAGCGAGTTTCATGTATATTCCTTAACGCGAACAGTGAATCTTGTATCAGCACAATTCTAATACAAGATGAATGTTAATTTAGTGCAATTGAGGGTTTTGCTGATCTTCATCAATAATTTGAGGCTCAGCGACATCCGGTTCGTTAAAGGCTAAGAATACCGTTAACGCAGCCACTCTGGCATGCTCAATTAACTCTTGCAGCAAGTCTTCGCTGTCTTCTGGACTATCGTCGGCGGTTAACTCAACTTGGCTAAACGCATCAAAATGTTGCAACACTTCTTTGGTTTCATCGCTTAATTTACCGGTTACTTTACCAGAGGCACCAAAGCCATCTAAAAAACCTTTACTCCACTGTGCCATTGCATCAACTTGCTGACTTAACTCGCAGTCGTCACTTTCTGGCAAAAACAAAGTAAAGTTCATGCTTTCATTTTCTAGCCCTTTTAATACCCAGCCATAGAAGACAGTCATTAAACTTTTTACCGGCTGTGGTAAGGCTTCTGGTGTCTCTAAATAATTTTCAGCTTCTTCTTGCCACTGCGCATCGGTTAATCGAGCGCCAGCACTTAAGTATCCTGTTAACCAGCCGTGAAGACCAGAAGGTGAACCTAACGCACCAATTGTAACCATAGCGTTCGCAAATTGATGAAAGGGAATCGATATATTCTGTTGCATAAGGTATCTTATTTTACGTATGGAAGTATTATGCAGAGTTTAACATGAATGTCAGCCGCATAACTCACTGAGATTGACCCTATTCACAAGGTCTCTTATAGTCATTAAACATAGTCAATAAACAAAAACCAAAAGATATTGGATAATGAAACAACCCGACTTAACCCGCTTACAAAGCAACATCGAAAAACTCATCTCTGCCAATACCGAGATGAATCAAAAGATGTCTGCCATGAAGGTATCTGAAGCTCGCTGGCAAGCCGAGCGCGGTAAACTCATGCAACAAAATGATATTGCCCGCCGCAAGGTTAACGAAATGATCGAGCGCTTGCAGCTTTTGGAGCGTAACCGTGGTTGATTCTAGAAATACGTTAACAGTGTCTATATTGGATCGTGATTTTCGAATTAATTGTCCAGAAGATAGCCAGCACGAACTGACCTCTGCTGCGAAGCTGCTGGATGATAAAATGCGTGACATTCGCAATGCCAGCCAAAATTCAGGCAAAGTGCTTGGTGCTGATCGCATTGCTGTTATTGCTGCCTTAAATATTGCTCACCAACTGCAGCAATTGCGAAACGAGCAAACTAAAGTCGCGGAAGAAATTGATCGCATGAATGAACGTTTAGACGATGCATTTATTCAAGATCTGCCGTTGGATCTGTAAGCAAAGATTGGTAAATTTTAATATTTAACATTCTTTCAGTATAAAAATTGGTATACTTAAATTGTTCCCTGGGGTGTTAGCCAGTCTATAAAGACCTCGAGCCGATGCTTATGACCCTGGAGGGTTACCGTATTATTGTGTGTATGTCCGCTTGTCGGAAAACCTAATATAGTGCCTAGCCCGCCACCCTTGAACCTTGGGTTCAAGGCCTTTATTTTTGACAGCGGCACCATGGGGAGCCCTAATGATCACTTCTACTGAAACGGTCATTCCTGCTGAGAAGCACCTTTCAACGTTGCAACAAAAACGACTGCTACGCTCACAGATGCGAAAAAATCGTCGTCAACTTTCTAGTCGCCAACATCAACACGCTGCGTTACGTTTAACACGGCAACTCAACCAAAACCCCAATTTTAAATTTTCTAAGCGGATTGCTTTGTACTTACCCAATGATGGCGAAGTTGATACTCAACTTGTTATTGAGCAAGCGTGGCAAGAAGGCAAAGAAGTTTACCTGCCGGTATTAGACCCGATAAGAAAAGGATTCTTATGGTTTGTTGAGTACAAAGCCAACAGCCGTATGAAGAAAAATCGTTTTGGTATTGCCGAGCCAGACCCTAAATTTAATAAGCGTATTCAGCCACAGTTTTTAAATTTTGTTGGTTTACCTTTAGTCGCTTTTGACGCTCACGGAAATCGCTTAGGTATGGGTGGAGGTTTTTATGATCGAACGTTTGAATTCTGTCGCGCTAATGGCGTTAAACCAAAACTTTTTGGTCTAGCTCATTATTGCCAAGAAACTGAATACTTACCAACAGAAAGCTGGGACATCCAACTTTCTGCTATTATAGCTAATTAAAATTTAATTAGCGTTTAACGAATTAAAGATTCACTTACAACCATAACAGCCTGAGCCTGATCTGGCGCGAGTAAGCCTGTCACTAAAGCCCCGACCGCAACAATTCCTGCCAACAAAAATACAACATCTGGTTTATTATTCACGTATTCCCCAACGGACAGAACTGCCCCATAAAATTGCCTTTTAAAAGGCCTATTTATTTTTATAATTTTTATGTTTTGTCTTGTTTAATCAATTGGCTAACATTCTTTTCTACAAAAAAGTTAGAGACTTATGATTTCGACGCAAACATTATCTAGATAATGATAAATTTTTCAAGTGCAGACAAAAAAATACCACCAGATTTGGTGGTATTTTCACAAAATTGAACAACTAGTGTTAATTAATTCGCTCAACCAAAGCGGTTGCAAGTTCATCAGCTAATATCTTAGCTACATTTCGCTCTGCTTTTGCTTTAGCGAGGTCTGGGTATCCAGATACGCCTTTAGCTTCTTTACTAAACGTACTTAAAATACGGCTATTAGCATCTTTAATGGTCACTCGACTGTCGGCAAAAACAAAGTGAGAGCCTTTGTTTTCAACAGGACGAAGATTAGCTGAAACCTCAATCATCAAATCGTATGATCCACGATCATTAATCCGCATTCCTTTCTCAGTTAATGCTTCTACAACGCCAGTAGCGATTGCTTTAGCACCTGAATTAGTCATTGTTATACGAACCTGTAGCTGATTAAACAAAGTGAAAATATTTTGTTCAACCTGGCGTAATTCGTCAGACAATGATGGTTTCACACGCTGCGTGCTCACCAAAGCAAATTGCTCAGCTAAACGATCTCGCTGTGCAAACAACGATAAAGCTGGAAGCAACGTACGCAACTGCTCTAACGTCGAACCCGAACGGGGATTGTCGTTAATTGCAATCACTTGCTGCTCTAACTCAGCTATTTGACCACGAATACGGTTAGCCGCTTTCACTCGATCAAGCTCGGCTAATGCATAAGCAAACTTATTCTCGAAAAAGGTCTCAGTAATTTTAACCTCATTCAACTCAACGGCAGGCACCTTGCTGCGGATATTGCTCTGAACGGTTTGCACCAATTCAGTTTGCTTACCCGTAGCGCGACGCTCTTCTACCGAGCTAGAGAAATCACTGCTAACAGTTACTCTAAGTTGACTCACCAAATTAACACGAGCAGAATCACCTGCACGTCGAGCAGCATCTGCTTTGTCACCCCACAAGTCACCTGAACCAACGCCGTAAGCGAATCCAGAGAGTTGTGGAGGGGTATTGATCCAACTGGGAGTATCTGGGCTCGATTCATTGCTTGCACCAGAATTACCAGCATCACTGCTGGTTTTAGGTGCATTGGCGACGCAAGCCGCCAAGCTGAATACAACAAATGAACTTATAATAAGTTTAAGGGTTGTTTTCATTTAGAATCCAAAGCTACTTTTTTCTTGCAGTTTTTGAATTTTCTTCTGTCCATTCCAAACTTCACGGTTGTTGGCCATATCGATTAACTTCATATCAACCTGATAAAAAGTAACTCGATTTCCACCTACCTGATCAACGATAGAGTTAATGCTGCCAGAAATTACAAAGTCAGAAGCTAGCTCTTGACCTTGTTCTTTTGCTGTTGCCGCATTTAATTCTTGATCCTGACGTTCGCTACGAATTGCTCTACGCTCATCGCCACCAGCCACAAAATCTGCACGGCCAGAACGGATAATTGAACGTTTGATGTCATTTACAAAAGTTTCAATAGCGATGTGCTCGTGCGATTTATTCGCAATACGTTGAATGATAATAGTCGGACGACCTTCATTCTTTTGCTCGAAATCGCGTGCCCAAGGAAACGACAACATATCGGTAACCATTTCTTCAGCAACTAGCTGTGAGTCTTTGGCATTCCAGCGATCCGATAGTGCAATTTCTTCATTACTATCAACACGACTTACTCGTGTAGCACAGCCAACAACAGAGACTGCTATGGCTGCTATTAATAATAACTTCATCTGTTTAATCATCTAAAACTTCCTCTAATGTTTAATCAATACTTCAACATACCGGTATGGTTATATTATTCAACCGCGGCGATAGAGTTTTGTTCTTTGCTTACAACTGCAGCAACTTTTGCTTTATTCAGATTAGGCATTGAACGTACTTGAACAATTTGCAATTCATTTTCTTGCAGAATAATTTGCTGGCTTTGGTTTACTGGACCTTGACCTTGAATTACTTCAGAGCTCACATCAACTGTATAACTACCGGCATCAAGTGCTATACGAGAAACTCGTACTTCTTTAGGTAGCATCAACCAGTTTCTTGTTTCAGCGGCATCGCTGAATTGGCTTCCCATCTTTAACAAATCAGTAAAAAGACCACCACCAGCTAATTCACCCGCTTTTTGAGCGGCCAGTGCTTTAAAAATACCTCGAGTCAGAGCCAACTGAATATCAGTATTAGCACTTAATAACTGCTCATTAAGACCCATAATTGAAGGCTTAGATGCAGACTGCATCACAAACTGGTTGTCGCCAACGGTTACAAACGAATCACCTGTTTTCTCTACTTGAGGCGCATAATAAGGAACGGTAATGCGCATGCCTTGGCCGATGGCATTTAATACACCTATCTCTGCAGCTATATCCCAAGCTGGGCCTATTGGAAACGATTTAGCGAAATCAAGTAAAACAAAATCGGTAAAGTTTGAATCTGCGTACTTAGAAACTAGGTCAATTAAGCTCTTATCGGCATAAACCACATAGAACCAAGCCAACTTCTCTTGACGCGTTAACTTATCTCCTATGTATGGACGCAGTTCTAAAGATCGCTCAACAGGATTGGCCGTTAATTGAATGTTCATTTCTTTACGCTGTGGCACCATACCAACGTGCTCAATAACCACAACCTGTGACTTGTTATCGAAGTTTGTTAGTGCTTTGCGCTGAGAGGCGCTTAACTTTTCTTTTGCCAAACGAGTCCATTCATTCTTGAAGCCACCGGCTTTTCGCATCATACGCACGGTGTCAAACCAAGCCTGAGAAGTCATATCAGAACCTAATCTGAACTGTTCAGAGAAACCTTCTTCATAAGAAACGGCCGATTTTCTGTAGCTAATACGAGCATTATCAAGCTCACCATTAGCTTCGTACGTAATACCCGTTAGGTAATGCGCCAAGGCATCATCTCGATACTGTAGTTTTGACACATCAATTAAATTACCTTGTAACTTATCGAACAAATCAAAAATTTGAGACAGCATTTCTCCATCTTCATCTTTTTGCTCAGTGTATGTACCTTTGTCTGAGTTCAAAGCATTTAAACGGATTCCTAAGCGTCGTGATTCAATACGAGCACTCTCAATAGCATCTAAACGGTCATTTTTATTAGACGCTGAAGTGCCAAGAGCCATGAAGTTTAATGTTTTATAATAATTGATGAATACTTTTTCGAAATCAGCACCTCTGTAATCACCATTTCTTGGATTTGTCAGGAAAGCACTAACACTGCTGGTTGCGCTATTAGTTTCTAGTTCTTCAGCAATTTTTTCTGCGGTTTCTAATAATTGATTACTTTCAACGTATTGGCCTTGTAGGTGCTTTAGAACAGCCAATTCCATATTGTACAGAAGACGATCAACGCCATCTGGCGTAAGTACTTCTGAAATAGTTGTTTCTGCAGCTAGATAATCGCCTTTTTTGGCCGAATTCAATGCTTTTTCAACGCCACTGCCATAAGTAGCACAGCCCGATACTTGAAAAATTGCTGCAAGTAAAATACCTGTACAGGCCAACTTAATCTTTTTCATAGTGATTATAAAATCCTTTTTAGCTTTATGGTTTAGTCAAAAGTCGCCAAAATTATACTGATACAAACAACATTATTCTAGCGGTATTTGCTGCTTAAACCATTGATATATTTGCTGACGTCTAATAATGTCATCATTGACAAGATGATGTTTACCACCGCTAATCATAAATAACTTTCGCTTTGGAAATTTCTCCAATAAGAGCGGCATATTGTGCTGCCAATCAACAGTATCGTCGGCGTCTCCCTGCACTATATTAATTTCTAAATCTAATGGCTCACAGGCTTCGATCATTTTAACCCACTGTTTTAATGCCCCGACCCAGCGAATCGAAAGCGATAAAGGTTGCAACGGATCTTGCTCGGCAATAAATCTTAAAAACTCCACATCACTTGAGTTATTACTAAATGTGCGCTTAATCTGCTGCATAAATGGTTTTAAAAGCGTATGCATTATTTTAGCTTTTAACCATTCGCAAGGACGAACCAATGGGGCCATAAGATTAATACTGGTAAAAGGAGAGCTGGCAGATTGCAATCTTCGCGTTAGGAGGTAGTTGATAATAATTGCCCCACCTGTGCTTTGACCAAATACATGCAAAGGCAAAAATTCGTTACCAGTATGCTCCTGCATATATTTTACTTGCTCGAATGCTGTACAAAAAACATCATCGTATTCTTTAAAATCACTGATCGAAGCACGCTCTCCATTCGATAGCCCATGCCCGGGCAAATCAAAAGCAAATACATTCCAACCCTGCTGCAAACAAAATTCTATTAAACTGCCATAAATGCCAACATGATCGTAGTAACCATGCACCAACAAGGCAGTACCTTTAGCATTCTTTTGCATGAATACTTGAGCTGTTAATTGATAATCTGTCGTTGAAAAATGGCCAATATGTTGCTGCAACGATGCATCTTTTGAAGCAAAATCAATATTATAATAATGCAAATAACGCTGCTGGGCGGGTGATATTTCTGGCAAGTTTTGCCAATCTAACGGTTTTAATGCTCGCTGTAATTCCACACTGTCCCAATTCAGCACTTTCACGCTTTCACCTCTTTTATAAACGGATTAATGCCCGCTGTTTGAATATGTTTTATAACAATTTCAGTAAATGATACTTTAAAGCAATGATCTTAAACCAGAAACTTAAACCAGTAGTCGTAAACAGGAACTTTAGAACAGTATCTTTAGAACAGTAATTGAACAGGCATAAAAAAGCCGTTTCTTGTTAACAAGAAACGGCCTTTGTTATCTACCTATCTCTGCGTTTATAAATAAACTTATAGAGAGTAGTACATATCAAACTCTAACGGATGCGTAGTTTGTTCGATACGGTAAACGTCTTCCATCGTTAGGTCGATGTAAGCTTCAATCATGTCTTTAGTGAAAACATCGCCTTCTGTTAAGAAATCCATGTCTTCTTTCAAGCATTCAAGCGCTTCACGCAAGCTGCCCGCAACTTGTGGAATTGCTGCTGCTTCTTCAGCTGGCAAATCATACAAATCTTTATCGGCCGCATCGCCTGGGTGAATCTTGTTTTTGATGCCGTCAATGCCCGCCATTAACATAGCAGAGAATGCTAGGTATGGGTTCGCCATTGGATCAGGGAAACGAGCTTCAATACGCTTGCCTTTAGGAGAAGCAACGTAAGGGATACGAATAGACGCAGAACGGTTACGTGCAGAGTACGCAAGCATTACCGGTGCTTCAAAACCTGGGATCAAACGCTTGTAAGAGTTTGTTGAAGGGTTAGTGAACGCATTCAGTGCTTTAGCGTGCTTGATGATACCGCCAATGTAGTAAAGAGCCATTTCGCTCAATCCTGCATAGCCATCGCCAGCAAACTGGTTTTCGCCATCTTTCCAGAACGACTGGTGAACGTGCATACCAGAACCGTTATCACCAATAATTGGCTTAGGCATGA